>JGI24158J21664_10001252_pt1 | contig 28011 bp, 25 predicted proteins | sample Ectturendosymbi3_FD_21664 | JGI IMG/M metagenome (IMG submission 21664) | reverse complement strand
CTTAAACCTTTCCATTGGAAATGCTGCGGTCGCGAATAGCGGCCAGTCAAGTACACCACATGGTGATGGTAACATCAAATGAATTCCATGCTTACCTTTTCAGGCTTCAAGCGACATGTTTCAAATGTTTAAGAATAAGTTTAATTATGTTTAAGGTTTTTACCTGGCATCGAGTGTAATTGTCGGTTTTCTGTCCTCATGCTTGTGAACAACATCGGCCATTGTTATGAACGCCATTATTTGAAGAAACAACAACGTAAAAGACTTATATAATTTAAATGAAACCATCTTGGAAATATCATGAAGCAACTGATCGCATCATCGCCAGCACAAGTGCATCGAATGCGCATGGCAAAGTTGGCCACAGACCACACGGGCTCTGTGTTTGCGTAAAAATGGGGGGCAAAGATAACACATAGTCTTTAATTCTGGCGGCGAATTGGCGGGTAAGACCACTGTTGCAGTTGACTGCATCGCCTTGAACTACTGAGGCAAGCACAAGCGAAATATGGTAGTTCGGGGCATTAACCAACAGGAAAACAACCAGCAGCAATAGAGATCCATCACTGATTTCACTCTTTGCTTTCACTAGTCACCACTTTCAACTACATCAATTGTAACCATANTAACAGCAGATCACCCAGTGCTTTCACTCTGCTGATACTAGGTTAAACTATTATTGCATCGGGAGTATGAATTACGATTTTTCGTTTATGGTGACTATCACAGTGACTTGTTACTCGTGGGCACCATCTAGCGGTGACCATTTACTTACATGTGGCGCCATCTACCCGCTGCCACACCTCGCTGGCCGAACCAAAAGTTAAAACTTAACAATGAAAAGTGGCGGCGAGCATTGGGACGTGGAACAAACGACGAACGTTTCTGACTCGCATGGGTTGCGTGCGTGTCTGACCGACTGAAATGGACAACACGCTTGCGGTACTGCTTGGCCGTGTAGGCGTGTGTCTCAAAGTCTGCGCGCGTTTTGTTTGTTCCAAGTCTACTGGTGAGATTGCTTTGAATCTTACCCATAGAAGATTAACCGCATGATGCGTTTGCTGTAAGACTCTGCTTGACTTCCAGTGTGTTTTTGCTTCAAGGGGCAAGTAGTTTCTTAATGACATTTCATCTTGTAACTGCCTGGCATCGATCATCGCAAAACCGCTCAGTACTTTCTCGGTAAAGAAACGAAGAAACAAAACGTTCTACCAACCTCGGCACTAATTCGTCAGCGCATCGCTACTTTTCTTCCAGGCTGCCGCTGACTCAGCAGCAGGAGATGCTGAGTCACTGTCGTCTGACCAGCTTGCCGAGGCAGAGAAGAGAGCAACGCAACCTCTGGTGCGTAGCGGAGCGGAAGACGATTCTGAAGGTACTTGCGTGACGTTGCAATTGCTCGCATCTGTTTTGTCAAAACCGGTCATGCGCGCGCGAGAATATTGTTTCAAGTTTAGCTTCTTGATCAAATGAAAATTTTGTCTTCACTAGTTATGCGCCTAATGTCCGGTCAGCAGTTTTTGGCACTCGCGAGAACTTGCTGGTCTTCGCTTTGCCGCGTGAAAGCTGCAAAACGATAATGGCATGCTTAGACCTTATCAGAAAGTTACCAGTTTAACTTAACTGAAGTATTGGGATTTCTTTCACCGCTTTTAAGCTGTTTAAATTTTTGATTAACTTGTTATACGTCTCCCCAACGCTTAGCACGATCAGTGTACATTTGTTTTTTGATGTTGTTAATTACTGTTTATCGAAACATTGCATTCGCCAAAATGCTTCGAGATCGCCCGCTTTTTACAAAACAAACTTCTGAATTCGTGCTTTCTTGCATTCTGATGCTGCTGACAAACCGATGCAAATGTTGTCTCTTCATGCTTCAGCCTCGAACGTCACCGCCTCACATTCAACGTCACAATACAGCGATAGTGACGTGCTGCTGAGAGACGATTCGCGAGTCAAGGCACTAACGCGAGACGACAGTAAGTTTTGCTTGAAAAAGAAAATAAAGCGGGCTACGGTGGCGGTCTACTTCGCTTCAGTTTTTACGGTCGTACTTTTGCAAACATGGACAAAACAAAACACGCTGCAGTGTGGATCGTGGTTGAAAGGGGATGGCTTCAAGCGCGTGGTATGTTGGCCACTCTGCTTGGACCGCTGACGACTGATTTTCAGTGAGACCCCGGGCCTGTTCATTGGCTGCGTGTGTCCAAGGCAGGGTTGCGGAGTCGGAGGTAAAATCTCCGACCTTTCCAGAATTATCGACTCTCGACTTAACATAAAGGGAATGAAATTTGGCTGTTAAAATTAATGGAAACCGTGGTGCACAGCAAGAAACCTCTGCTTGAACGAAAGTTTCAAAAGAAATTGTAACCATTTCAACAGAAATTCCCAATTTAGGAGTGTGATGTAAAAAATGATCCAATTGGACACCGGAGTCGGACAAAAATCCGACTCCAACTACCAGTGTTGTTAGGTCTCCTACTCCACCCAAAAACATCCGACTCCGTAATCCTGGTCCAAGGTCTGCTCATGCGCAAAAAAATGCTTCCTCGAAGGTGCGTCGAACCAAAAGGCCATTTGCGCGGCGCAATCTAACTCTCGCGCAACATTCCAAGTTTAAAATAAAAATTCAATAACATATTTTGTGTCAGGAGCAGAGAGCTTCTGTCCATATCGCATATTTCTTTTGAAAGCTATTTGAATTAAATGTATACTTCGTTCGTACTTTGATAAGATTTTATAGTTTTTCTACAATTCACAAAGTTTGTAAATCATTTAAAACTCTGCTAACTCAGCCTTAAAATATTCATGCTCTCTAAAAAAAAACACTTGCTCAAGTGTAAAATTTTTGTAGAGAGAACACTGCCAACAACCATAGGTTGAAGTAACACTGCTACTGCTCTAATCTTAACCAGGGTTCCTACGGAGTCTGGAAAAAATTATGTAATTTTCCACCCTGGAAAAGTCGGAAAAATATTTGTTTGGTCTGTTAGTACCGAAAAAAGAAATAATTTTCCAGGCTTCATCTTTTGATATGCATTGTCATAATATTTTTTTGTCAAAATTGATATAATTTTACTTATATCGTGTTAAATATTCTGGTTCCTGTATGTGACCTGGGTAGATCATTCAGGAAAGTTAAGTTTTGAAGAAGTCTGGAAATTAATATTCAAAATTGCTTAGGAACCCTGCTCGGCCTTAGTATGACGCGTTTTTTGAAGCGACACGTGTTGCAGTCTCCTGTAAAGTTCATGTTGCCGCAAAATGCCCGAGTCCGAGACACTGCGTCGCAAATTGTCGAGTCTGACACACGTCGTGTTTTTCTTGCAGCGAAAGTTCGTCGGTCTCGAAGCTTCGTTTTCGGCGGCAGGAAAAAGAAAGAGCCCCGGCCGTCGTCCTTGCTGGGCGGAGGTGGGTTTGGGAATGTTTGAGCTGCTGCTGCTGAGAGCGCGCTGTTGGCTCCTTCCGTTTCGAATGTTGGTGCCGGACGNCATTAACACGTCGCATGCCCGCAACGTATTGGCAGCATCGGTGAACGAGAAAACCTTAAATAAAACTATGCAGAGCGTCACACGCAAGCAAGTGTTGTTAGATGCTCAAACAAGAGTTGTTTGTGCTCAAGCAAATGTTGTTTATGTTGAAACAAATGTTAAATGCTCAAACAAAAATTGTTTTTATTCAAACAAATGTTGTTTATGTTTATGCTCAAACAAATGTTGTTTATGCTTTCCGACAAGTGTTGTTTATGCTCAGATAAGTGTTGTTGATGCCTAAACAAATCTTGTTTATGCTCAAAAAATGTTGTTTATGCGCAAACAGGCACCGACGCGTGCCAAACACTGTATGGATCACAACCCTCTCCAAACTCTGCTTATCGAAAGAAATCCTTTCTCAGCACAGAATCAGACACTAAGATCTTACAGAGTATATATTTCGCCTACAAAGTAGGCATCATCATCTCTTATTCAAATAGACTCCTCTCCATATTTACTCCCCTAGCAACAACTTAACATCTTGCAGTGTGGTTGATTATCATGCAGTTCACTTCGTAAAAGTTTTTTGCTTGTTTAACCACTGCTCCCGGAGATTTTGCCGCTTGCTGGCGGAGCCTCAAGGTCGACCCAATATCGTTTTGCATATTGCGTTGAACCTATTATGACGTTTGCATTTACGCAGCATCCGGTGACGACGGCGGTCTGCATCCGGTCCAGAGCGAAAGCAACCTGAAGAAAAAGAAAAGCTCGAGCATGTCGAAGCTGTTTTCGCGGAAGAAGAAAAGCAAGAAGGGAGACTCGCCGTCCAAGGAGGGGCGCAGCGCTCTGGAAACGACGCTGGAAAACGGCCTGGGGGACGAGGTCGAACCGGAACTGGGCTCTCCGGCTGTCAAACCGCTGCGCACGCAAAGTTTTCGTCGTTTGTTGACGGGCAAGAAGAAAGACCACAAAGTCAGCGGATCAGCTTAACTGTCTGTCGATGACTGGTGTTGCAAACTTTTATCATTCTTGTCGTGAAAAACGCTTTGTGTTTGACGCATGTCAAAGTCTTCTGCCTAATCGTCACCACTTCCTTCTCCCGTGCTTTGGCGAGTAACGCAGGCAGCATGGGTTGCTAGGGGTTATTTCATAAAATGCGCTTCCAACTGTCGGTCTTCAGTGAACGTAAGATTTTGAACGATGCTTATATTTAACGGCTCAAACTCACTGTTTCCCAACCTCACCCAAGGCAAAAATCCACAGTGCAAAGCCGTTGTACCACTGTGCCGTTTGTAAGGCGAATATGCAAACGCTCATAAACCGTGTGCGAGGACCAGTTGAATGTTGACCTTTCAAAATTGTTCCACGGCTTGAATCGTTTTGACGGCGGTTTCTTGCTGATGATATATATTTTTTGTAATGTTCACATCAGTTCACTTTGCAATGAACATCGGCACAACGTATGTTTCCTTGCTCTTTTGCACAAAGGATATTTACAGTCGACCCTCGATATGATTTCTCTCTTGTTGCCGACTTTTCATTCGTGACTCGGGGCGACTGATGTTCACGAAAACTCGATCTCCCGCCGAATTCACTGTTCCTATCGCTAATTGCCGCGAGCAAACGACAATCACCCTGCCCATCCTTTTTCTCGCGATACATTACTGCAACTGCAACATTTCAATGCAGGGGACTGGCCTGAAAACCAGCATTCGTTCAGCGTGAACTCCTCTTAGCCACACCCCCCTGGGGTCAGGTCCGTGGCCAGGTTTTAGGGTTTTGGGAGAAAAACATTTTTAGGGGCGTAAGATTTTTGTTTTTATTTAAAACAAATTTTTCAGGGCACAACAAAATTTCTTTCATTGCCTTTGTGCGAATCAGTCGCTTGGCGAAAACCCCACCGCGTTTCAAGTAAGACGACTTTTAACGTGCGAACGAACTCGCGATGTTTAAATTGCGTCGTCCTGGTCGCTGTTGGCAGCGTCCGCCGGACGACGCATCGCGATTATGTTGATATTCAAACGCGCGCTTTTATCTGCTACATTCCATTGTTGCCGACTGCTAACCGTAGCCACGTTTTCCAACTCTGCCTGAAAAAGTGTCTGCCAATTGGCGGTGGACGGAAAAAGGTCGAAATCCTAGTTTTATTCTTTTCGCGCGCTTCGCAACATTCCATCTTTATAAACTGTCGAGACCGACCATCGCTAGTCGGTAAGTTTTATTCCTTGTCTCGTTGCCGCTCTTCCGAATGCAAAGGAGCGTTCTCGTGACGTGTACTTCGCGTCTCGCTCCGGCGATCACCCGCTGAGGTCACGTGACACCCACGCAGAAGACGTGGAACGATAGTTTATCGCTCGAGAGCGCTTTCATCATCATCATCGACGTTTCGTTTCAAGCGTTGTGCTCATCAGAGATTCCCGTCATCGTAGCGATTCCAGTGCAAGGAAGCGAAGCTTTACCGCTCGAGCGTGATGTTGCGTGCCATCAGATTTTTACGTTTGTGCTGCGTCGACTGTTTCAACTCGCTAGTTATATGGTGTTGCTGTGATGTTGGACGTTTGCCACGACGCCTGCTACAAGTGACAAAACACACTCTTACGCAAAAATCTTTTCAGTGCCATGAATAGTAATAGTTGTAACGTTGGTGCTAAAGCGTGATTAACTTGGGGTAATTACAAACTGCCTGATAAAATGAAATACTTTTTTCATTCAAACTTCCGTGTTGAGTTGAACTTTTAAACCCGCTTGTGTTCATTCCCTAATCCTGACGGCTTCATCTTTCAGCTGCTGAAGCAAAACATCCTGAGCGCGCGACGTCATTGTTGCGCTTGGCTACTTTTGTCACGTGGTCCGACCTCAAAATGCCTCCTTCACGCGATCGCAGCATCACTGGACTTGCTCTTCGTGCGAAACACGGTGTTAATTGCGAGTTCGATAATTGTTCCGTGCATTGAAGTGAGAGGTGTTTGTTGCTGATGCGACTCGCGTTCGACCAAAGCCAAAATTATTTGTTGCCACAAGTTGAAGATCGGTTGCAGCTCGGGAGGATGTTGCGTCATCAAACAATCGGGGGCACCGATGCGTTGCAATCATCAGCAAAGTTGCATCCGCCATACACACACAGGAACGCATGCCCATAATTTATTGCTTGTAATTCATGCTTCCGTAGCAAATCGACGACTGTGTTGTACTAATCGCCATATTTTTTTTGCGTTGTCACGAGCATTGCAAATAAAATCAACTTCAACCGAGGTTTGCGCTCTGGTTGTGAAAGCGGCTGAAGAAGCTGATGATCTTCGTGATTCTTGTCGAACGTACAACCAATGAAGCCAAACAAACGATGTACCTCGTCCTGCCAGTGGCGATTCTAGAATGAAAAAACTGGGGGGCCAAAAAAAGTGGAGGGTCAACACAAATGTCTCTCCTGCATGGTGATTTTCCGTTATATTGAATNTTGATTTGCTATGATTATTATCAAACCCAACATAGGCTTGTGAAACCGTCACCAGTAAGTCTTCAAATCGTTTGAAATTTTCTTCTGCATCTGGGATGCAGAAGATGCTATTGTGTTCGTTACTGCTCCCTTTCAAAACCGCCATGCAAAACCAGAGGCGCAACGAGGGGGTAACGGGAGCGCAATTCCCCAGGCGCCCAAAATCGCAACATTGTCAAAATTACTTTCTTCAATGCAGTAAATTTGCTTGCGAAAGAGCTCAGATTCGAACATGGGCGCGCCAAACTTGCCTCTTGCCCCGGGCGCCATATGAACTCGTTACGCCTCTGCATGTTACAAACACTGGCCTGTTTCGAAATGGCCAGCGTCCGATTTAAGGTCGAAACCTGGGGTTTGTCAACATATTTCCAGCGTGTCTTCTAGCCGACCTGTCAGTCATTTCCCTCATCGACAAATAGTTTAATCGCGAAAATAATGACAAAATTGACTTGGAAAAAAAGAAACACCGTGAATGTCCCCCTCCTCCAATACACTCTTCAATGAAAACCCAAGATCCGCCCTCTGGTGTAATTTTTTTATCAGGAAAACAAAACACGCATCCGTTTAAATGCAACCCGCGAGCGAGTTACGTAAAGACGTTGTTTCATGGAGCAGGCCAGGTACTCGATTTACATATTTCCAGGGGTGTTCGAACGTGATTGCAAGTGCGACGACAACACTCAGGCCCTCATCGTTTCAACACAATGTACTGCCTGTGGGGGAGTGTGTGCTTTAACCCTTCAAAAGACCGACTGTAGTGGCTTTTGAAAGAATTTCGTTCAAAATTCGACGACCGATTGCGCTAGGCCCAGGGTTGCGGAGTCGGACTCCAACGAACACCATGAGTCGAATTTTAATGTCCGACCCCGGAAGTTTAATTGGATCGTCTTTAGCATCGCACTCCTTACCTAGGAATTCTAACTCGTGAAATGGTGTAATTGAAATGGTACAATTTCTTTTGAAACTTTTATTGAAACAGAATTCTTGCTGTGACAACGATTTGCACTGACTGCAAGTTGCTGCAAAATCGTTGACAGCCAAACTTCATTCACGTTATCTTAAGGAGTCGCAAATCTGCAAAGGTCGGAGTCGGACATTTACCTCAAACTCCGCAACCCTGGATAGACCAGTGGTTCTTAACCGAGGGGGCACGCTTCCCAAGGGGGGAGCGAGCCCTTCCGCGCTCTGCAACATGGAAATTTTGATCAATAAATTTACCAATAAACACATTTGCTTTTACAACTTATTTAAAGTTAGGGGGGCTTGAAGCAAAGGACAATTACATGAGGGAGCAGTGGAAGAAAAGATGAAGAACCACGGCGCCAGACAAACAATGAGGCCCTCTTACGATGCGGATTTTCGTTTACTTTGTTTTTAAAAAAAACGGGACTTTTTCACAGGTCAGGTAAATGTCACAGGGTCGACCACGTTACGTCACACCGCCCCAAAAATTTTCATGTCTTTCACGCGCGTATTAAGCGTGCAAGCGGTGCGTGATTCTGAGCGGATCACGCGCGAGTTCTCACGGAGACGTTGGTCGATCATTACAGACGTCGGCGAACCGTTGGTGTTCGGTACAATAAGCGAAGTTCCGTTTCGCAAACGTCCGGTTTCGTTCGGCACCATTCGCACAGGTCGAGCAAATTCACGGGTGCAAAGGAAATTTTTCACGAACGCCTACAGATCATAAAACGCTTTTCGCGATCTGGCCTGGGTTTGTTCACAATCGTCGTGAGCCAGTCGCCAAATCTGCATCATTTCATAACAACAAAAATCACTTTTCAAAATCATTAAATGCAGAACCGTCGCCGGAAAGTCTTCAACAGGGGGGCTTTACGTTTTTTCAGGGGGGCTTGAACGCAAAACTATATTTATTTATAGTACTTCATATTTCTATTTGGGGGGCTTGGAGCTTTGTTTGAGGGGGCTAAGCCCACCAAAGCCAAGCCCCCGTGGCGACGGGACTGTACGGAAGCAGATTCCCTCCTTTGCTGCCGCCACATTCCTCTTCACGGTCCGTTGGTCACAGATCACTGTGACGCCTGAATGCTTTAAAATGGATCTGGTCACCAAACATTACGTGATCACTGGAGATGAAAAACGTGTTGCTAGGTTACAAGACGATGGCAACCGGGCCAAGGCCACAAAACGGCAGCATAGCCACACACAAGTGCATCGGCAGCAGTGGACCACGACCTGAGGTGGAAACGCGGGGTACAAATAAATTTCGCCTTACAAATGCACGCCAACAAATTTAGCTGCGACCAGCATTTAAACCTACAGTTTTGTCGCACCTTGCAAGCAAGAACTTGCCAATAATGCGGTCGACCCTGACAGTGATGGCAATCGCAGGATCGTTGCCTGAATTCACTCCCCCCCCTGGTCGTCAGCGGTAGCTCTCTGTATCACGTGACCTGATTCAATAGAAACACGGCGGTCTACACAAGCGCATTGAACTGAATCACGAAACAAAAATAAAAAGCACAGTAAACACAGACGCACTGATCGTTCGAGAGAGTTTGAGCGCGCATTAAGAACTACAACTGGTTTGATTGAAAGTCCCGCCTTGGTCGACTCGTCTTTCAAAATTCAGTTCACCAGAAGAAACTCAAGATCTTCACATCTCGCCTTCCATTTAAAGGGAACTTCGCCTCAGATGATATTTTGTACCGAAATTGAAGGTTTCCTCTGTTTTCCTCTACCTCTGCCTGTTGGACCAGAAGCGCCAACTACATTCATTCATCTCAATTGGGTGAAAAGAGAGGGGACGTCTGAGCAGAGCTGGACTCCCCCTGGCAACGAACGATCTACAGGAGCCCAAGCATGTCCGTGTTGGGCCTGTGGTCGGCCATGTGCGCCTTGTAGAAGCACTGCACCGAGAAGACCTCTTCGCATATCTCGCATTGGTAGAGCCTCCGGGTTGGGTCGACTTGCGATTTGTCCGTGTCCGAGGGGCTGCGCGAGGCCGACGTGTCCTTACTTGGCGCCGTCGGGGCGCTTTTCGGCTCCTTCGACGACGAGTTCACTTTTTCCGATTTCCGGTCGCGGACCGGACGTGCGTCACTGTCACTGCCCGGCTCTTTCTCGGAGGAGCACTCGTCTCTCCTTCCCCTTCTTCTCTTCTTTTCTCGGGGGTGCTTTCGGCGCGCATGCGCGGCCAGCTGCGCGGCGGTCTTGAACGTCTGCGCGCACTGATCGCAACGCGCTTTCGAATCTTCGACGACCGTCGCTTCCTGCTGCGTCTTTTTTCGGCGATTCGTGGCGGAGGAGGTGGATCGGATGACGACTTGCTTTTCTGAAAACAATGTTCGTTTTTCTTGAATTTTTTGAAGATAAAAAAAATTGTTTCAATTTAAAATATTTTGCTCGTTTTTTTCCCAAATTTATGAAAAATTTTTGTTTTTTTTAACTGAAAAATAACAACCAAGTTCCGTCATAGCTGTGGGGGTTGAGGAGAGATCTTTGCTGCGCAAATAAGTTTGCAACGAAGGTCTGATTTCAATGTAAGCTGTTATGTTGCATTCTTAACAGAGGGAGGTCGAGTTTGGGCGGTATTCAACAAGAAAACTTGAGAGTTTGGTGAGGTCAGGATATCGCGACAAGACACCATACCTTGCAATATTTGACAAGATTGAGATTTTATAAACGATTTTGAGTAAGATCTTTGAACAGCGAAATAATTGCCAGCTGCTACAACCGATCATGGTGGGCATTTTGCTTAGAAAATTCGCGGTCGTGGCAGCAAAAAAGCGTTTCTTGAAAATACTTTTGAAATGATACACTTGCAGTCCTTTTCGCTCAGAAGCAGAGTATTTGACGATCAGCGGTTGGAATCAGGATCGTACGTGCGACGTAGTACGTTGGTATGACGGTCTACTACGTCAACAGTCGGCGCAAACCTACCTTCCTCTTCTTCATCGCCGTCTACGTCGTTTCCGGAATCGGGGCCAGGGTGGGACCGCGCAAGATGGAAGTTCAGGTTTCTTTTATCCCTGAACGCTTTCTTGCAGTGCGGGCACGGGTACGGTTTAGCCGGGTCTGGAAATTCAAACGAATGTCTCGGTGTTTTTTTCAGCAAAAATTCATTTTCTTAAATTCCTCTTTTTCTTTATTAATTTTTTCAAATTCGTTTTCCAGCAAATTTTTTTTTAAATTAATTTTTTATAATTCAGTTTCTAGCAAAAAATTCACGTTTTCAGCGAACTGCTCGCGCAATGCAGCAAAAACTGGTCCCACAAGTTACAATGTATTGACAGCGAAATGCACAAACACGCAAATCATTCTGTTTTTGAGGGATCGAAGTCTATAGGCCGTTCGATGCGGCCAGACAAAACACTTTGTAACTGCGCCCGCCCACCTTCCGACTTCTTCCGCTTGACGGAGCTTTCGATGACTTCTGATTGGCTTCTGTCTTTCCGCTTCACTGGCTTCTTGTCGCGATGAGTGTCTGACGCGCTCGGCTTGCTCGATTTTTCGCCTTAGAAGATTAGAGCCGGTAACCGGTTGAAACAGTAAGCGTGAACACAAAATTTGCAAAGAAATTCACTTATACAGTCGCGCAGATGCCTTAGAAAATCACACGTGGTTCTATCGCCAAGTCTTCTCCCGGGTCAACTGTCAAACCTCATTTCCTAACCACTACTGGGCCACGCCGACCAATATTGCGCTAAAATTGATGCGTGACGAAGGCAGCAGTATGCGAGGGAGGGGGTGCCGGTTGTACGAGGTGGGGGGTTGGAAGGAGTGAGAAATCCGACGGTGACAGACGTTTTGATCAAGCACATGTGGCTGTCAGACGACTGTGGAGACGAAACGCTCATGGTGAAACCAGTGGTGTAACTAGAGGTTTGAACAAGGGGCAACTTAGCTGGAAGGGATCCACTGGCCACGGTAGGGGGCCCACTAGCCAACACTTAAAAAAAACAACTTGAGAAATGGTGATGAAGACGGAGGTGGATGACTGTAATAAAACACTAAACAGCCGGAAAATACTCTGAAAAATGCAAAAAACACAACCATCTACTGAAAACCAAAAAAATACTAAAACCGAAGTATAAGTTAAGAGGGGCCCGGATTTTACAATTAACTTGCCGGGGAGGGGGGGGTCACTGCTGCAAGAAGACATGAAACGTACCTCCTGACGAGTCGACCACCGAGCGATCGCTCTTGGTCTTGCGAGGTTTCCTCGAACTGCTTGATCGCCTGCGAAGCCAAGATTGCTTTGATCTTTGTTTGCGTTCAGATCAAACAGGTAAATATGGAAGAGCCACGAGTGACATCAAACCAAAAGCTGAGGTAGGGATGAGGGAAGGCGGTCAGAGCAGTTACAATCAGCAGAAAGATGCACTTCCTCATATTCGAAATCAGGGATCACCAACCTTTTTGTAACTGCGAGCTACTTCTTGTGTACCGATTAAAGCGAAGGGCTACTAGTTTGATGCACACTTCTACAATAAAAAGTTTGCTCAATTTACCTCCAATTATTTTGGTATTGATATTCGTTAATGTGAAGACATTGATCATGCTAACGTTATTTTTAGAACAGGCCCGCGGGCACCACGTTGGTGACCCCCGTTCTAAATATTCTAACAGTACTTCCCAGTGTTTTTTTCGGCGGTATGTAACCATTTCTTTCAAGCAAGCCATAACAGAGCCAAACGAACAATTTTTTACAAAACCCAAGGTTGGCGTCAGATCAAGATTTCTGTGGCATGCTTTGAATCCTCCCCAGTCAGAGTCTTTTCAGAAGACGACGTTTGTTCATTTGAACAAAACAATGATACTGATCATGTTTCCCACGCGAAAAACGTTTTAATGTCCACGCAACCAGGGTTGCGGAGTCGGAGGTAAAATGTCCGACTCCAACCTTTCCAAAACTTCCCACTCCGACTCCTTAACATAACGTGAATGAACCTTGGCTGTCCATAATTTAGTAGCAACCAGCGATCAATGGAAATCGCAGTGCACAGCACGAAATCTGTTTCAAAATAAGTTTCAAAAGGAATTGTATCATTCCAACAGGCACGAGTGGGGATTCGTAACTTGGGAGTGCGATGTTGAAGATAACACAGTTGGACTTCCGGAGTCGGATAAAAAGATCCGACTCCACCAAAAAACTCTTGACTCCTTGCAACTCAGCAACCGTGCACGCAATCACACTCCGCTGACAAAGTGCGAAGCATACTCCACTGAGCGAAGCCCGAAATCTCAACCCCAGTTTAGGTGCAAAACTAACGAAGGCAATCCAACGAGGCGTTCCTCCAAGCGCACTGAAGCGTATCGTTGCGCTGTACCTCGCTTTGATGCTCGCGTCAGAGTCGTCATCGTCGTCGTCGTCGTCGTCCGAAAACTTCCGACTGTCAGCTTCGTCGCTGGAGGGTAGCGTTATTGAAGCGGAACGGCGTTGCGCGACGCCGTTTGATTGGCTGGAATCAGGACCAACCAGCTCCGTGTTTGAAATCACGTAACCTATTGTCGAATCGATTGAATCGTTAAATCTTTGGAGATGTTTACGTTTGAAGATGTTTACGTTTGAACTTCAGCGGTCGAGAAAATTCGGGCTTGGACCATGGGTGGCGGAAGCAATTTTTGGGGGAAACAGTAGTGAAATTTCATTTTACTAACTCTAAAACTGAGGTAAAAACATTTTTCTGTTAAGAAGTTAAAAGGAAGATATAAAATTTCAAAATCCAGGAGGTCCAAGGTCCCTTACGCCCCCCCGCCCTTCCGACGTGGACCAATCGCCAACATACGAAAGTGATGTCACTGGCAAATACCTACGCTAGTTAAGAACTTTGATCTGGACCCACATCGCACCAGCGCAAAGAGAACCTTCACCCTGTTGACGCAGTTCAGCTGGTTGCTCAGGTAACAAGAAATGGTAAACGGCTTTGTGAGGAAACTCTTAATCGTTTCAAAAAAGTTTGAAATCATTCGTTTTTAGCCAGATGAATCTTCATGACGGTGAGACTTCTACAAATTTTTACTGCGTAGTTCAGTAAAATACCTTAAAACTTCTGAGAGCAGGACCTTGTTAACTCTTCATGCTTTCCGAGCATGGGAAATAAATGAATTGCTGGTCAATGACGTAACGAGTCTGTGTGCAGTCACTATCGGTCCATACTGGAGGGCGCTGGCCGTGAAATAACTTTTGTTCATTCGTCCCATGCCGGAAGCTTTATCGCCCCAAACCCCGCACCCGAGACGCAGGTCACCTCATGACCCCCACACCCTCACCAAGGACCGCCACTGTTGCCGGTCACGGACCAGGAATTGGCCACACACTGCACCTTGACAAGCACCGCGTAGCATTCGAATCAGACTGCAAGAAGCAAAATCTTTTCCAAGCAAAAAAATGCAACACATCGACTCACGGGGCGTCGCAGCAGGAGAAAAGCAAGAAACAAGTGAAGGAAGTCACGTGACTGACCGGTCAGATCTTGATCGGAGGCGAGGGCTTCTTCCAGCACTTCGCAAACGGGGAAAAGGCTCTGGATCTTCAAGCGCTTGGCGGCAGTGATAATCTCCTGCACGCTCTTGGCGCTCCCGCTCACCGACACCCGCGACGTGTAGATGTAGTCGAGGACGAGGCTCAGGGCCGCCGCTGCTGGCGAAAAGCGCGTTTGAAATGGCCAAAGATGGTGAAAAGCTCGTTTGAAATGACAAAAATTTGGCCAAATCTTCATGCGATAACCTCGGAAAGAGCTCGGGCATCTCTGTTGCCACAAATTAAACAAACCCAAAGATGATAAAGTTGCTCTGAAAGCGATCTGGCGTCATTTAAAAATCAGCCTTTGTAAAGAATGTCCGAAATGGACTTTAAGATTATTAATCGCTGAGTAGCAGAACGCACCTGTGATGCCCTGCAACTCAATGTAGCTGAGGGGGGTTTGCTTGATCTCTTCCGAGGCGAACAGCGCGTGGAAGAAGTCGCTGCACGCCGCCAGCAAAGACTTGTGTGCTTTGAACAACTGTTCTGCAGACGCAGAAACAAAGTAGAGGGTGAGAAGGGATGACGAACCCTTTGCTTGAGGTCTTCCACATTCGATTTTATTCACTGACGTGCGACTAAAAATCAGAGCGTCAGTTGATTGTGACGTCACATCCTGCTGTCGCGTTTTCCGGTTGTTTACTTCCTCGCATAACGATCACACAAACAAAGTTATGCACAGTTTTTTTTTTTAGGTTTGACTTTTGGTGACCACTAGGGCATTTTATGAGACCTCAACTATTCCACCTTCAAATACCGAGATGGTCACAAAGCGAGGCTTTCGTGTATTTNAGCGCTGGTTACGCAGCGAGATTCGACTGTATTTTTTGAGAGACCGTTGGAAAAAAAATTGAGACCGGTTCGGTCTTTCAAAACATCTTTGAAAAACACTGGCTACGCATGACCCGAACGGCAGCGCGTCGACTCGGACAGCAGCCACAGGTAAGGGCAGCGTGAAAACATGCGTTCACAGGTTGAAAACACTGCAGAGCAATTGCGCAAGGCACGAAAACTCAAGCGATGCAACGCGTGCAGCCGTTGTTGGTTCAGCTCTTCTCAGCGCAAAAGCATTTTTATACCGCAAGCGAGTGTCACTTCGCAACAAGCATACCTTCTGCCGACAGCGTGATGTCACAAAGCATGCCTTGCTGCCGCTGCCTGCGCAGCGAGCGCAGTATCTGCACCGAGTGGCGATTTTGCGATTCCTTCGCGGACGACGTGAGCTGCTGGCTGCCGGGCACGTCGTCGTCCAAAGGCAGGCAGGTGCTGTCGGCCGCGCCGTCTGCGCAGTTTCGAAGGTGTATGCCGCGAATCGAAAGAAAGGTATGAAACAAGGACTAGTAAAGACACATTCTGTGCTTTCGATCGGATTATTGCCTCTCGGAGACGGATCCGTGCGGCCCTGTTGGAGACCTACCACCGGAAACCATCCACCGCTCACGCATGCGCGTTTTTTCAATTTTTAAAAGAAAACAAGAAGCCACCGCGATCTAAACGGCGGTCAAACATCCCACGTACGCTGTTACGAACCCAGCTGAGGGTGCCGGGACAGGGAGCAGGGGGAGACAAGAGGCAGGTCTGTCTCGCGCGAGTTGCAATGCATTGCCGTTGAACACTCCGGCAGCTTCGTTGCCTGATTTCGAGTTAAAGGTAAACGCGGCCTGGAATTATTGCATTGCAAGAAAATGCTTAACAGTTACTCATGAGTTAAGTAAGTTACTCGTTGGTTATCTCACAAGCAGAATGTTGGAAGAGCAGAACGGTTTGTTTCTCCCACAACTCCAACCGTTTGCATTTTCGTCTTTGAAAACGACGCTGGTCACGTGACCCTCCGTCTTTCGGAAATCCTCCTCTTTACACGCCATACCGCAACGAACAAATCAGCGAAACTTCGAGAAAATCAAACGCCCGTAATTTCACGTAAAGACGACTGTCGCAAAGCGGTGGCTCCATTATTAAGCTACAAACAGCAAACGGACCTTGCGAGTTTTCGGGAGCTTCGTATTGAGTGATGGCGTCTTTCTGCTTGATCTTGAAAAACGTCCCGACCGTCTTCGTCGCCACCCTGTACTGCGAGGTGAAGTTCTTCGTCTTTCGCTTATATCTGAACAAGGTGCTTTCGTCCTGCAAGCATAGGTCATATCGCTGTAGCGAGCATAGGTCAGATCGCTGTAGCGAGTACAGGTCAGATCGCTGTAGCGAGCTTAGGTCAGATGGCTGTAGCGCTGTCGCTTTAAATCAGGGGTCCCGAACACGTGGCGCGCTGGCCGCATGTGGCCCGCGGGGGAGTTTTGTGTGGCCCGCAATGCTTTTTGATAATTAAAATAATTAACATTTAAGTTATTTAGTTTATTCACCGGTGTTTGAAAATGCTCAGCAAGCGAGTGAACAAGTTCTTTTCAAACGAACATGGAGACGGCCAGAAATGATTTGCTTATAACTCACGATACCTTTCGCTGGAAATAAGATGTAAAAGCTGTTTCTAGTTAGGTTCAGGTACCGCCAATGTTGAGTCAGCATCATAATGCCGCCATCGGGTTACTTTAAAAGTCCTCATTTGGCCCTCGGAGTAATTTGAGTTTGACTTCCCCGCTTTAAACGTTGCGTTGTATATTCTGCCAGATGTTCCGGACCTTCGTTCAAGAGTATTTTTAAGACAATGTTCTGTGGACCATTAACCGCGGATCACTTAGTTGCGAAACATGCTTTGAAGCGTAATTACGCAGCAAGTGGCCAACCTTGCAAAGAACGTCGAGTTTTTCAAGAGAATGACAATTTTATCAACGAAAATTGACGACTTGAAACTTCTACTATTGGTTAAATTGTTCATAAAGTAGTGATAGTGTAACGCATGACAAGGTACGAACCACAAACGAAGATTTTCTGCTATATTGTTAAGCATGCGTGGTGGGCAGTTGACTGTGTGTACTGTTGTAGATTGCCAAAGTGCCTTTCGGCCAGTACAACTAAGCCGGGTGCTTTATAGCTTCTATGGTCAGCTACGTGTTGTTCGCGTGCTTGCATTACCAAATATTAAGCGTCACAATAAAACTTTGACAAATATTTGATACTGATATAATATATTCACATAGGATTGCCTTTCCTGTTGATAAGCGATGTCCATCGAGATATAATGCATGAAAGCCACGGCCTTCATTACCAGCTAAAATTGGAAAAGCGTTTTCTTTTCATGGAACACTTCTGCGAATGTATTGAGGAAAGTGGAAGACAACGTTATTACGAAGATAACAGGTCGAAGGTCAAGAAAGGTCATCGTGAAGGTCGAAGGTCAGAAAATTCTATCATGTCGTTTATTATCGAAATTACATCAGGTCCAGTTGCGAATGAAAGAGGAACACGCGATGTTGTCCGGATTAAATAACTGACGTCAACAACTATCACGGCGGTACGTCATAAAAACAGACATCAACAAGTATCACGGTAGTACGTCATAAAAGCTGACGTCAGCGAGTATCACGGCGGCACGTCATGAAAGCTGACGTCAACGAGTATCACGGCAGCACGTCATAAAATCTGACGTCAACAAGTATCACGGCGGTACGTCATAAAAGCTGACGTCAACAAGTATCACGGCGGCACGTCATAAAAGCTGACGTCAACGAGTATCACGGCGGCACGTCATAGAAGCTGGCGTCAACATCACGGCAGTACGTCATAAAAGCTGACGTCACCAAGTATCACGGCGGTACGTCATAAAAGGTGACGTCAACAAGTATCACGGCGGCACGTCATAAAAGCTGACGTCAACAAGTATCACGACGGTACGTCATAAAAGAAAAATTATACGGTCGACCGAACGCCGAACACGGGCAGGCGCTTCAGAAAATCCTCCCTCCATCGATCGGAGCACAACGCTGAACAACGCAAATAGGTGAGAGGGCGGGGACAATAGCACTGCGATCATACTTAATGTGCGAAACAAGGGCTAACGTTTTCATTTATTACGAGCAGCGGGCTACCTTCATTTCGGGAACGTTCTGCACTGCGCGCTCCGTTGTGACGACGGCGGTAGTTTGCGACTCCGCGTCACCTGTAGACGTCGACGCTGACCTTTTGACCCGAACGGCGGCAGCAGGAGTGTCCGTAGGGATGTCGTTGACTTGGACTGCGAATACTAATAAAATACATCATATTTGGCAGCATGCTCGAGATGGTGCAGAACACTCAAACTATAGCCCAGTGGTTCCCAACTGGGGAGGAATTCCTCCCCAGGGCGAAATTTCATGGATTCCGGGGAGGAATTTTCGCTTTATAGCTAAGTTACTTATTCACTGTAAATGTTGTAGTTGTTTTTGCAAGTTGACTTTGGCTCTTTCAATTAGTTACAAACCAGTTATATCACTTTATATTTGACAACCAATAGTTTTTTTTCCCACTTTGATAAATCAAGTTGGTGTCGTCAATAAAGACCAATGTTCCAACTGCAGTTAATATCAGACTACGAACCCGAACCGAGGAGGAATGAAAAGTTCCAAAATGAACAAAGGGAGGAATGCATCAAACAAGGTTGGAAATCAATGCTATAGTCTAAAAATCACAAGTTGTTAACTGCGCAAAACATAATCGCCTAAAAAGACCCGGTTTCGTCACCCGCAGTTTCCTGTCTTCCTGGAATGTCATATTATCATCGATGTACCCCATGGGCGTGAGTGATAAACCCCGGGGTGTTATTGGGGGTACTTGCGAGCTGGGACGGAAGGTTGAGTATGTAGCCTTCACTGCAGGCGCACGATTTAAACGTGGGTGTATTTCAGTTGTTTGTGGAAAACTTCAGTGCATTTCAGCTGTTTGTGGAAAGGGACGAAGCCGTTACCGAACTGAGCCGGAAGCAGGGACATCGCTAAAGCAGTTCTTACGATTAAAAACAGCTCCTGCATTAAAACCGGACAAGAAAAAACGGCAGGCAATCGTCTGGAACCTCTTGAAAACAGTGAATCGCTCACAGGCAGTGAACGAGAAAATCAAGATCAGTTTCATCTTTAATCACAACACGTTGGCTGTATCTATCGTCTCTTATTAGACGAGACCAGCAACAAAATAGAAATCGCTGCTTGCTGACCACTGTTAGATTTGATTTGTGCAGAAGCGAAAGCAACTTTCCACGAACAACAATATTTATCGCGCAATCGTTGCCAAGGAGACGCCCACTTGGTAAAGGTTCCGGTTCTTCCTTGAAGTGACTGACGACACGGTTCGTGTTGAATCGCTCGAAGTCGTCCGGCGCTCGCCGCGCTCCTCCGGGAGCAACGCGCGCCTCAAAACTGCTCGAGCGTGACCCCCAATGTTTTGTGTCCATCAAGTCCTCGTCGAAGCTGCAAAGATTGCACACGGTTTGTCACGTGTTTGCTTTGCACGTCGCTTACGCGGACAAAGCATTCAAAGAAAAACCAGGGCTGCGGATCGGTCACAAAAATGTAACTGCTCCGGTCCTGGAGCTTTTACCTTTTCATGAGCACAGCTCCGGCTCTGGAGCTCTATGTTTCCTAACATGGTCCTACATGCGGCTTCTTTTTTTTACACATTAATATTTTCAATTGTCTTCAATATGCCTCGAGATGAATGGAAACCGACACATATCAAGTACACAAAACTGAAAGAATATATCACACTTATTTGAGTAGGTTAATCTAGTCTAATAGTTCTTTACAATCAGTGCTCTTAGCATGAGGAAATCAGCGGAAGAACAACCATCACAAGTTCAGATGATTCAGCGCGCAGTTACAGAAATCTTACTCAGGTTAAAAGTTAATGGTAATATAAACAAATTCTGGAAAGGCAGCCACTGGTTTTCCTGTTAATGCGTGAAGACCTTTTATTATTGATGACGACCGGAATCAAGAAAACAGACTCTGTGTGGAAAACTGGATTTGTGTCCGAGTATTTAGACACAGTCCAGTCCCAGTCTCCTAATGGTTTGCACTCGTTGTATGCTTGCCTGTTGCAGTCTTCGCGATTCCAGCTAACAGCGCTGCCCGGGCAAACCACGCAAAGATAGTCGGTTACTTCTCTCATGTGTTCTTTGTAAAGTGCACACACTTGCATTAACACACATATGACAAGAAGTGTTTAAATGCCGCTTGTTGGGACAAATAGTGTGGCTTGCAGCAAGAAATTCACCATTGACTTTCTTCAAAACGCTGAAAACGTCTGATTTTCAATCTTTTTCACTCGTATTCAAGCAGTGACGAATGGCAAAGTAAAGCACAATTTAACCCGCAAAGCTTAGAAGACCGGTTACCGTGCTGAAAACATAAAATTTGTTTTCACAGATGAAAACTTCAAGACAAGTCCACATTTGTTTACACTGCACTTTTATGCCCTGTTGAAAATGTACTGCCATGCAAAGCGATGCTTGTATTGCAACCAAGTAGCTATTAATTACCAAATTACCTTTCATGCTATGCTAGTGAACGTAATGGTTCCTGGCAGGGTTGCGGAGTCGGAGGTAAAAATACTCCCGGACTCCAACTCCGACCATTCCAAAATTTCCGACTCCTTAACATTTGGATGTTAAAATCAATGGAAATCGTGGTATACAGCAAGAAATCTCTGTTTCAACAAAAGTTTCAAAAGAAACTGTACCATTTCAACAGGAATTCCCAATTTATAAGTGTGATTTAAAAAATCATCCAACTGGGCATCCGGAGTCGGACAAAAATATCCGACTCCGACTCCCAGTCGTGTTGTTAGGAATCCGACCCAAAAACCTCCGACTCCGGCTCCGCAACTCTGGTTCCTGGTAAACTTTTCTAATCTAGTAGTTAATCTTGCTAATAAACCTAATTGTATCTAATAAAAAATCATACTTTGCCGTGCATTTAGGGCTGCAAATGCAAAGATATCTTAACTGAATCACACTCTCAGCGAACAACACCAGTATGACTACACAGCAACAAAAGCTATGGATATTATACACCTACTGATTTACAGCTGAGTTCTTTTCAGATCGCTACCATGCCACAGCCTTAGCGATGATTAAACTAAGGAAAACAGCAAGACTTCCAGATCCGTTGTTACAGTCTGGTGTCGTTACTTGTAACAATCGCGCTTAGTTGCGTCATAACGAGCACTTGTTTCGGAAAAGTCAGCCCAGCTTTCAGTAAATTTGGCAAAATCGTTCGTATCTACAAAGGGATCCGGAGCTGCCTCTCAAATAACTGCAGCTCCGGCTCTGCAGCCCTGAAAAAAAAAACCGCATCCGCCGAGCAAACGAATGACGACAGAAGGTCCTCAACCTGGCCGCAAAACTTAGAACATTTGGCAACAAAAGCAAAATCCCTCGCAGGAAGTTGCCTGTGAGTAAATTGCTTTGGAAATGCCTTGTTTCTGTGGCGAGTCGCAAGAAGATCAATCTTTTTTTATACACCAGGAAATAAAGGCAGAACAATGTTTGTTTTGGTCGTGCAACCGATTCCGATTAAAGATACACCTCTTACCTTCGAGTCATGCGATTTCAAAATAAATTCTGACGCTACGCAAAATTAAAATCACTAGACATAGTTCAGCCTTCAGTGAGAAAATTTCAAAATGAACTCTGACGAAAGGTCAAATCACCTCGGCGCGGGCTTCTCTTCCACGACGGGCGAGTCATCTTTGATGCTGTCCATGGGTATGACCGGGTACTCGTTCAAATCGATCTTCAGCGGGTTTTCGTCGCTGTCGCTCTCCTCCCCCTCCCCGTCAGCGACGCCCTTGTCCGCCGAGTTCGAACCTGCCAAGCAGAGGGGTCATTCGCGCCCCCGCTTTCCTCCAAGCACTGTCCTGAACAAACAACGAACCGACACCGGGGACCAGTCACCTGGCAAACCTTTGGCGTCCTCAAGCGGCCGGTAGTCGTCTGTCCGGGTCGACTCCAAGTATTCCAGCCTGCTGAGCTCTGCTTGGCGCTTCTTTAACTTCTGTTCGAGCATTTCCAAGACGCCCAGGCTTTCGTCGTCCTGACAACACAAAAAACATGAAATTGCAAAACGCAACAGACGCCTTGTCGATACAAAATAAACACTTTGGTTCAGACTAAACGTTCACGACCGAGAGATTGAGGCAAGAAAGAGGACCAGCAACGTGAAACCTGCAACTGATGGGCACATTTTCAGCACTAGAATACGGTTCAGTCTTCTAGAAAATTGATCATGTTAGCATCAACAGCAAAAGTAGGTCGTAACAAAGACAAGATTTACGGAATTCGTACAAAACAACGGGCATATACAGCAGCGTGAGTAAAGTGCCATATTTCACTAAAACATTAAAACTCGAAGCCATTTTTTTTCGCCGAGACATTTTGGCTGTTTGTCCCATAATAATATTAAAACTCGTCGTAACAGTAATCACCAGTCTTTATTTTCGGACATTATGACCGAATTGACTGAATTTTTGTCGGTCATTAAAAAAACTTTCGGTCTATGGGCGTAAAAAAACAAGACTCGAAGAACATCGACCGTTTTAACGTCTGGAATTTAAGTCTACGACAGCAAGTGGCATGGTTATGGAATTTTATGCGTTTTTGAAATCCTAATAAAACCCTAAAAACAGGGAATTACAGGGTCGTTTAATAAAAAACAAAAACACATGTAATTTTTAGCGTCCCGCAATGAAAACCATTAAACACAGGCAGGTTGCAACAAACGTTTTGCTCTAATTCCTCACCATTTCTATTTCTTCCTCTTCTACAAGTTCCTCGACTTGATCAGCGCCTGATTTATCACCAGTTGGAGGAGGTGGCTCGTCTGCGCCTGCGTCGTCATCAGCGGAGAAGGTGGCTGACGGGGGAGTGGCTTCGCCCTGAAAAAATTTTTCGGTGCAGTTTAAAGAGAAAAATTGCCTCAAACAACGACCTCGACGGGACGCTAGGTCTTTAATATCACCACATCATTTGGCCAACTGCTCAGTATTTATCCTTTTCTCTTATTTGCATCGCATACAAGCCAAGCGTAAATTTTGCGTTTTATAAACAGGTTTTTAGGGGGGAAATGTCGACGAACAAGGATCAAAACATACCAGGGACAGTGGGTTTTTGGACTGGAAATGTTTTTTTGTGCGGATTGGCCAACGATGGTCAACGTCTTGAACTGCTTTGTCCAGCTGGTGAAGTAGTCGGGCAGGAAAGATCCCATCCCAGGTGCAGCGAAGTTTATACATATCCGCTCTGGTTTTCCCATCGGCCTGAAACCAACGCAGTCAACGTCATCCGCCAATGCTCAACAACAATAAAAAAGAAAGGCACTTTCTTGACGCTTTTTTGTTTTGCTTCAAAAGTCGCGCTGAAAAAATTTTGCAAGGCTGTTGCTGTAGCTTTATCAACCCAGATATAAAGCACTACACCCCCAGTAGTGCGAAGGATGAACTGAGAAAATCTACAAACATCTATGAAGCTTCCAGCGTTTCCCAAACTGAATATTATATTTATGTTTGTTTGTTCGCGCGATGTTTTAATTCTCCGGCTTTCTTGAAAACATGTCGTGACACGTGGTTTAAAAAACAACAATTCAATTCCAGACCGCAGTGAAAATCAATCACAATGTTTCTAAAGCGAACGGTTTGAAAACGAAGTTTTGCATATCAAGGCTTAACGATAAATGCAAAAGTTTTGCATGTCAAGGCTTAACGACAAATAAATGTGAAATTTTGCATATCAAGGTTCAACGATAAATAAATGTGAGCTGAGCATGTTATAGCAACCACAAAGAAAGAGCACATTAACAGACGGTATACGGAGCAAACTAACTTCAATTCAAAAAAAGTACAATTGGCGTTGGTAGTGTGCAAACATTGGTATAATTGTGCATCAATGCACAAAATATTGGCAGCAGCTTCGAATTACGCAATGGAAGGTCATGCCAACCACGCAAAGTAGTTCATGCACTTAGGTCACAAAGCAAAAGCAGCCATGAGGACCTTGTCAAACACACAAAGGAAAACAGAGATCAGGTTATGCCCGAAAAGCTTCATGTATCTTCCACCAAAGTTTTTCACAATCGAATCAATGAGATAGAGAACAGGGAGTTTTCTCTTGAATTGAACCTGTAATTCAAACGATAGTTTTAGCGCAACAATCTAATCTAACTGAAGCTTTGCACGTAAAATTATGTATGTAAGCTGCATTTTCAATCAACTTGAAAACCATTGGTGCTATACATTGGACCCCATACCTCAAACAGTCTTGTTTCAATAATCTTGACAATATCCGACGCAAAGCTCACATTCTCTTCTGCCAAAACTGTGAGCATATTGATATGTGGTTTGCTGTTGAAAGTCAGATCAGCTAAGGATGCTTCATACTCTGATAGTACAGATTCCATGTTTGACTAGAATAACAACCCATCTAATCTTAACTGCATCATAAAAAACGCGAAGATTTTAATTTCCAAACGCAATGAAGCATAGGTAGCAAAACAACTAAAACATTATCCATCATAAAGGTTAACAATGGTTGATAGACGCACTATACACCATCATTTTCAAAGTCACATATCAAAAGATGGGCAACGGTGTAGACAAACAGATGTCAATTTATCTGAACACTTTGTGAAATTAGCCATTAGAGTTCAAAGCGCATAAAGACAATTTAATAATGCCATGGTCAGACTTGCTTGATCAACCTAAAACGACCAACTTCTTTGGCTGGTACGACATTAACAAAAGTTTTATATAGAAGTGCTCCTTTAGGAAGGTCCTTAACAGTTCGTGCAGCCAAGGTGTCTTTGCCAGGAATCCAAATTTCTTTAGTGTATCTAACTGTTCCACAACAAACTGCAGTTAGAGTACGTCGTCTACCAGCGATCACATTAGCCCCAGGCCACCATCGTGGTTTTCGCTGGGTGGCTATGGCATGGCCATCAGTCACATAATCTCCATCTTGTGCCTTCCAACCACGTCGCTTTCGGCTGTATTTATACCTGTTCCTTGTAGTACCTTTAATTCCTGTCCCAGCACTACACGATGGAATGAAAACAGAATCAACAGGAGAAAGGATTTGCACACTACTCTGGCAGAAACTAAAATTAAACTTTCGAAGCAATACAGACAATGACATTCTATTTCTGCAATATTAGAAAAAAAAATACACAAATCTGAAGCACAAGCAACAAATCACCTTAAAAATTTTCAAGCTCCTAACCACCTAAAATTCACAATTTGGCAAGATGAGCTACACCAATCATTGCGGATGAGTTGGACTGCTTTGAGGTTTGTTTCACATGGCTATTTTTCAGAGTTACAAAAAGTAAACTTAAAAATTTGATATTATGTTGAGTTTGACAAAATCAAGTCAGGAGAAAAACGATGACTTTACAGAGCTTCTACCTCAAAAAGACTAAAGTACGAACTAACATGGTACATTTGAGTGGGATACGCTTGACAAAGTAGCCTACAAATTTGTATCTTGTAAGTGTTACTGCATATGCAAAAATGTGGCCACTTCTGTATGGCTATTATCTGCTAAGGCAATGAATGTCTGAGTAACAGCAGAGATGAAACTTGCAACAAGCCGAACTGCCAAGTTAGAATATAGATATATAATACAAAACAAAACTGGGATTTGTTTCACTGAGACATTTCAGTCACTGTCCCATAATTGTATTAAAACTTACTGTAACAGTATTCACTGTCTATATTTTCAGAAATTCTGATGAAATTGACTTCATTTTTTTAGTCATTTAAAAAAAAATGGTAAATGACCAAAAAAACTCTATAAAACAAAGAAAAATATTTCTTGGTAGAATGCAAGAAGTTGCTTTTAACACTTTCACTCTCAGAAAACATAGATCTATATCCTGGGAATTCGATCACCTGTTCTTGGCAGACGTAAATCCACGTTTTTACAAAACAGATAAGACCACAACAAAAAAGAACGTTTGACTCACATGCAACCAGGATTTACGAGGTTGTCATTAAAAAGCTTTAAAGAAAGTAGTATGAGTCATGCTGCTGCACATCAGCTTGTAAACAGCAACTCTCATGCACACCAGTGTTTTCATAAAAATGCATTTGGTTTTTGACCCTGAAAAAATTTTTTATTATATGCCTTGCCCAGTCATTCTGTATCATTGCCATCTGAACTCAATCAAAAGCTAATCCAAAGTGCGGTGTAGTGACAAGCTTTGACAATAGCACACCTCTGCATTTATATCAATACATTACCAACTTCACTGTATTTGCACCAGGGTTGCCTTGCTCAATGAAGTGAAATTCAAGTGAATGCATTTATCTGGGAACAACATATTTTATAGAGTTAATCATAGCAGCTTATGTTGTGCTTTATCAAGCTTATGTTACTTTTACAGTAAGTTTTGAAGCTCCAGTAAATGCAAATATCTGAGTAAGACATAATTTCGAGTTTCAATTGTTTCAGTTGGTGTTGCTGAATTTATTCATTTCAGTCTTGAGGTTGTTTGCTTTCTCTGCCCTTTTTTTAGCATTTCAANGTTTCACCTGTTAGCAGTGCTTTCAGATGTAAGGACTGGCAATGCATAGTGTTACGTGAAATCAATTTCCTATCAATAATTTGCAATCGGTTCCTTGCTTGTTTCACCTGCAGAGTGAAGTTACTCATTCATTCATTGTTTATTTCAGAATCAGTGAAAGGACAAGACAACATGGAGCTGCACAATACTTGGCAGAGATGCATTTTTTGAAAAGGATGACTTTGTGCAAAATGCTTCTGTGTTTTCTCAAACCTTATCACTATTTTACTTGTGTAATACAGTTTCACATAATCTCATATCAACAATACACATAGTGCATGACATACTGTAACTTATTGTTTACTACCTTAATCACATCTATTGGCAATAGCTCAGTAGTAGAGTGCCGTCTTCTAATCAAGGTTGGTGTGCGATTCACAGCAACTGAGTAAATTGCCTTAGCACTCCTTAACACCTTCAGCTCCAGGTTGTTTTTACCTACAACTGAATTATGTTTCATTGTTAGCTTTTCTAAGGACACCTCACATGATAACTGTACTGTTTTTTTTCGGTGTCCTGGCAGACTGTTTACTTTGAAAATGTAAATGCAATACCTCCCTTATCACCAATAAACTTACTACCACAGTACAAATTGTCTAATTCATCAATTCACTTAATTCGTTACTTTTTCATTGGTCTTGGCAGAATTCCTATCTTTTGTGTACATTTCTGTTCATCTAATTCATCACCTCTTTCTATCCCTTAGAAGCGTTTTGTTCAGCTAATACGTCATTTGCAGTTTCGCTTTTGATGTTTAACACTTTAATGTCCAGTAAGTTTTGCGGATTTAGCGCCAAAAAACAGATCACACATGGCTTTTCACGAGTGTAACTCTTGTGCCGAAAGCAGTAGAGAGCTGTTCAAAGGCTCAAAAGACTCAGCAAGTCTCGTAGTTTGCAATGAAAAAAATTTTTGGTTGGGGTTGGGGATTTTTTGTGAGTGACATCATACATGGAGGACTTTTAGGCCACCTTGGCCCACTTCACCTGGCCCTGGGCCTAATCCGTTAGATGGTAGTATTTCGTTGAAGCTTTTATTGGAAACTAGGCTGCAATCCGAGTCTTTTGATACTTTGAA
>JGI24158J21664_10001251_pt1 | contig 28020 bp, 25 predicted proteins | sample Ectturendosymbi3_FD_21664 | JGI IMG/M metagenome (IMG submission 21664) | reverse complement strand
TCCGTCTGAACTTCATGGCAAACAGCTTCGTTTGTGGACGCAAAAATCGTGATAATGCGCACAGAACTTTTGTTATATACCTCACAAGGTGAAAACCACTGAAATGTGTCTGCTCTTCGCAAGAAACAGCTACATTTTTTGACGCGCAAATCGTGAAAATGCGCCCAAAACTTTCTTCATAAACCTCATCAGGCGAAAACTTCCAAATGCGTCTGAACTTAACAGCAAACAGCTTCATTTTTGGACGCATAAATCGTGAAATTGCGCCCAGAACTTATTTATAAACTTGCAAGTGGAGAATTTCCAAACTGCGTCTGAACTTTTTTCACCGCTCACTGCCGTATATCCGTGCTGTGACCTGAGAACGGCTTAAATCGTGAAAATATGTAGCGCACATTTTTGAAAAAAAAAAAATTTCTCTTGTGGAAGAAATTGCGTCCAAATTTGCAAGTGCCGATCTTCAAAATTTTTGTTGGCTGGCGTCCAAAAAAAGTGCTGTAAGTGCCGGTTTTTCTGGGCTTAGAGGGAACACTGATCGCAAAGTACCAGAGTTTTATCAAAACTCTTCCTCGTTACACCACAATTTTTGAACGATGTGCGAACAAACTTTTTAGAATGAGATAGTATGTTGCTAGTAAATGAACAATAGCTGCGTAGAGATGTGTTAACATATTGTTGATTTTGGTGTTGACGGTATTGGATCAGTCAAAGCAACTACCGATAATAGACGGTGAACATGTAGAAAAGCTTTCTGTGAAAACCACGTGACTTGGCACTTACAAGAATGGGTAGAACAAGTTCAAGTACCAAGGCGAAAATAAGAAATAACGTGGATAACATTTTGAAAGATCGGCTGAAGTCGGTTGAACTTAAGAAGTAGAAACGGGAGTGAAACAGTGAATTACTGCGAAGGATGCGTGAATATTTCTTCCCATTTTAATGCTTGTAAGTGACTAATCTTAGTGCCAATACTGTAATTTCTTAGTGGAATAACACTTCTAGTGAGTACCGAGCAGGAGCAGGTAGATTGCAAGAAATAGTTGAACATGAAACCTACTGCATCAACCCTCACTCGTTGATCGCATCAAAGCCACGTAAGAAGACGTGAAAGATGCTGTTGCTAATATAAAGACTCCATACCCACAGTCATTTTTGATGAGACCTGACTGCAGTTTACTTGGGTCTTAGCAGTGAAGAGTACGCAGCTTTGATTTCAGCTTCAAACAAAGGCGACGATTGAAATTGAAATTTCTACGGGTGTGCGAAATCCATGACGTCACAAAATATGACGTCAAACCTGCTTGAATTGTTAATATAAGCTGAAATACCCCAAAGAATCTCTCACACTAATGTCAATTTTACAAGTGACTCACAGTTATTCGATTGCTCATGATTTTTTCAAAACCTTTAGAACACGTTCGTAACAAATAAGACTGGAATCATGAAAAGTTGAGATCACCTAAAAGCTTGATATTTTCCTATTAACTTTCAGGAGAAAAATGTTTTTCTCTTAATTTCCACTTGGTAAAATTAAATTTCACCAATGTTGGCCTCTCCTTGAAAATATGCTAATTGACCACCACCTGGAGGAAGCAATCCTTCCAACGTCCATGCTTTCAACATTACGTTCGTCTGTCACAGTGGAATGAATATTTAGTAAACAACACGAATTCAAACTAAGTTCAGTCATGGTTGATCAGAGATATTTTTAATGCGACAAAGTGTGCTAAAAGTAAGTTCTGCCTCACAGGTAGTACAGTCGGGCATGCAAAGTGTATGCGTCGCAACAAACACGTCAAACTCGGAAATAACAGAGTTAAAGTTCTGTTTACCGCAAATAGTTTCAAAGCATCGTTTGGAGTGAGATCAGTGTTTAAATCACTGATTGTTAAAAATAGCTGGATTTTGCTGCAACTGTTCCTCGTTTACATCGTCTGTAAATATCACATAGGATGATGTTTCTCTCTGCAGTAGAGCATGAAGAATAGTTGACGTGAAACTGAAAAACATGAAACTTAGCAGGAGTGCCGCACTTCCGGCCAAAATTACGGGCGTGCGTCGCACGCCAGTGCTCGGCGCCTGTGGCTTCAAAGCTTTAATGAAGTGCCGAGCAACTGAACATGCTGCGAAGAAACTGATGTTCAAAACGCCTGTCTTCATAAAACAGCAAGTTGCTGCCAACATGTGATGAGAACCACAACCACCAATGCACAGCTCAGGAACCTTGAGTTTTCATTCTGAAGCTATAATAAACAGCTCACGTAATGGTAGCGGGTTGATGAGTTCTGCAAGATCTCTCGGAAAACAAAAGGTACATTGCTCTTCTCGGCAACTAGGAGGACATACTTGACAGGTGAAGAGAGTGCTTCGAAGAGCCTTTGAACCCAGTCCCTTCTACGACATCAGACACACGAGGTGAAGATCGGTCGGAGGGCATCATCACTGCGAGAGAAGTCTCCCAATAGTTGTCAAGGCATTCTCTGTCTGACTTCTATGTGTCAAGTGACCTGATGTTCTGGAAGGGCACTGACAGACTTTTCGAATCATCTATTTGAATAAGATGATAGGACTGACGATGCGTAGTGTTAACGTGAAACCGATTTCCTATTAAAAATTTGTGATTGTGTCCTTGCTTCTTTCACCTGTGGAATGTAGTTACTTAAATATTGGTATGCGCAAGTTTGAATTATCGCAGAAAGATGAAAGCAGAGCCCAGTCGGCTGATTCCTCGAAAGCCTATAGAAAACCTAGAGCTTTTATTTGTCTCCAGCAAATTTTGCGAAGTTTTGGGCAAATACAAAAGGTGCACTTGCTTTGCTGACCGCAAAAAAATCATACAAGTTTTAGGGAGTTTGCAGAGGTGCAGCGTGGACGGCCGCCTGTTACTGGTCGTCAAGTCGTATTCCTGCTCAGAAGTTTGTGTCCGTGTCAACAGCATGAACTGAGGCTTTCGCGTTGTGTTGGCATTACGCAAAAGTTGTTTGTCGTCGATAGAATAAGCGTTGTGCTTCGACAAGCTTGTGGCTGGTTTAGATATAAATAATCCTACCTGTTTACACTTCTCGAATTAACTATGAGCACATGAGTGTAACCATTGTCTTAGTAACTAACTCTATGTCCAATCCATCGCGTCTGTCCTCCTTTGCCCCCCAAGCGTTTAAACCCCCTGTGGTTGTTCGTTGCAGGACTCGTTGGACGCATTCCGTAGTTATGACCCTGGTTCACTGTTCAACAAACAAATGTTGCCGAAAAGTTGGTTTGACGTCATCGAAAGATGTGGAGCGTTTCTTCGATCAGTTGTAACATGGTGTGTGTTATTGTCATATGGTTTGTGTGTTTGTAACATATTTATGTGTTGTTGTAACGTGTTTGTGGGTTGTTGTAACATGGTTTGTGGGTTGTCTTCCAACCCACTAAACATTACGTCCTGTTCTCACAAAGCGATCCTCTTGTCCAATGACATCTTTGTTTTGTTCTTTCCGGGGTAATAACAGTAATTTCCCCCCGATCTTACCACAGACTGTAATACAAAGCATTACTCCTCAAGGTAATCAACAACGTTTTCGTGACATTGATATATTATTTCAATGTGACCAAATTTCAGATCAAGCGTTTGCAAACTGGGTCCATGGAGCATCAAAGTACACGAAATCGAGCTTTTCGCGGGTCCACAAACAAACTACTGAATTACGAAACTATAAACTTTGCGCAAGTAAATATTTGTCTCGGCGATCCGCGCAAGAACATATTTTGGTTAAGTCTAGAGTCTAGAGCAGCTATGTCCAACCGACCGAAATGCACTACTGGGCCAAAAGTTAAGTCACTCTCTTAATGAGGGCCGCACATGAGCGACTTGCGTTGTTCTCAGTAAGCTAAACTTTAGCTTTGAAAGATACCGAATGCGGCAATGATAACGACTTTATGGCACTTCTATCAGCAATGATAACGACTTTATGGCACCTCTAATCACTCCATAACTGTGATGTCATAGGCGAGTTTGAAAGTGCCAGTGGAACCACAAATTAGAACTCAGTTTAGTGCAAATGGAACAAAAGGGGTGTAAACCAGGAACGTAGAAGTGAGTTTTACGTCTCAGTGGACACATGGAAATCTGCCTGCACGCAATCCAGATGTGATAGAGTGGCACTGAGGAATACTGCATATCAAAAACTTCAAATATGAGATCATCAAAATAAGGTCAGGATGTCATCACTATTGTATATGCGCAACAGAGAAACCTTCGACAGGGTCGCGGGCCGCGGATTGGACATAACTGACCTAGATCAGTGTTGGAAGGGGGTCTGTCAGCAAGCCTTTGCCCGACAGCGAATTCAAAATTGTAGACCAGCTCAGAGCTATCTCTGTTTAACATGGTCCGATTGGCTCATTCACTCACGTGACTAAAAGGTCGCTGACCTGTGCGCGACTCAGTTCTGTGAGGTGGCTCACCTATTCGAAGGAAAAGCGTTGGTTGGCCTACATTTTGGAAATTCGCATGGCGGATTTGAGCTTCACACTTAAACATCAGCTGCTTGCACAACTTCAGCTCAGTTCACTGTTCAACTTACTATTTTACTATCGATTCATCTGCTCAGTGCACCTTTCCCTTTCAACGGCACCAATGCAACGCGTTGGTGTAACTGGCATCGCAGAAACGTGGAAGCATGAACGTAGTAACACACGTAATGATAAATATAAAATATTTGCGTTACTTGGAGGGTTCCTGAAGGATCAGTAGTGATCTCTGCCAGCGAGTGATGAGTCGTTGCCCGCAAATATAAGGGAAAATGCCCAGTAGCGTTCCGGCACAAACAAAATTGCCACTACACTCCTGGTTAAATCAGGCTTCCAACATGTAATTGTTGATGACAGCAATTCCAACTCATCGCTCCGCAACCTGGACATTCCCGTCAGTGACCAACATCTTGCCATCAACCTTCTCCTGGAAGTGGCGCTCCAACGAGGATCGTTGTCTCACATCCTGGATGTTGTTTCTTTTCTCATCAAAGCGTGGGAGGAGCGGCGCCAACTCCCTGACAACAGGTGCGTAGCAACGAAACGCGTTTTAAAGAAAGTCAGAAATGAGTCACCATCTGTTTTCGACCCACCTTGTATAGGCAAAAGTTAGTAGCAAAAAGTCATTTTCCTCCGTAAATACGTGTTGTTAGTGATGTTCAGCTCCTTCACTGCTTCGTCAATATGTTAATTGCGGTGTTGTGCTTGCGCAGGAAAAAGATGCAAAGCACCGGAGTTCCTGTGACAACTTTCATCAAAAGACTTGAAACGATAACAAGTCGGAGCTTGTTAAAAAATGTTTCTCTGGAGAAACGTACTTTTCAAGATCATGAACCTTCTCGAGCCAGCTCCTGCTCCGACAAAGACGCTGATTTGGGTGGGTGGCTTGGATCTCCTCCCGTTTCTGAACTTTCTGCTGATAGAAAAATCTTAACTTTCTTATACTAAATCCACTTGTATCCAGATTCTTCTTTTAAGAATACTACGTTGTAGCCTGGAGCGAGAGAACTTGGCTACTGGAGTTTATGTCGGGGTAAAATATTGTTTTTGTGCAGAAGTCGCGTTAGCTTCTGCGTAGTTGCTGTTTGCGTTCATTCCTTCCCTTTGTTGTTTAATTCATTGAAACAACAGCGACATCGGAGCGCTAGACCCTGTAACATCCGGGTGTGCTGGTTTGGGTGAAACTTACGCCAAACTGACTGAGGTTGATATTTTTAGATTTGCGGCAAGCTGTTGTCATAACAATGGAGCATCTGGGGAGGTTGTCGTCTGAAGTTTTCGCCGCTTTGAGTTCATGCGAGTGCAGCGAGGAGTGCGCAACAAAGGATGGCGACTCTGTCACTCAGACCGAAGTGAGATCGCCGGGTAATAGTTGTAATCAGTGTCTGGGACTTCCCCTAACATGGGTTTGATTGACAGGTGTATGGGCGTGGCCCGGACGGGTGTTCAAAGCTCGAATCCTTGTCGACGTTCAAAGTGAAGCAAGTCGCGAGCGGGAAGAAGTTCTTGGCGCTTTTGACTCATTCCGGTCAGTTGTACCGCGTCGAATATGGCGCCGCGCTGTCGTCATGGCAACCAAAACCTGAACCAATGAGCGACGAGAGCTTTTGCAAAGTTGCCATGCATCCTGATGGCCTGCATCTCCTAGCGTTGACCAGAGAAGGTGAGACTGTGTGGCAACGCTACCACAAGCAAACTCCCATGGTGAATAAATTGCTGCTTTGATAATTTTCGCTTATTTTCTTTCATCTATTGTTTGCTGAGAAATACAGTTCATACTGATCTTCGATTTATTGATATTTGTGGAGACAGTTCGATAAGGACCATCCATCCAACAGAAGCAACTGACCTTTTGCGACTCGTGGGAATCCCCGAGTAATCTTCCAGCAAATCATTGATTTTGGGCAAAAGTCAAGATTCTCTGGAAGTTTTTGTTGGATTAACCCTGACAAATTTTTGGAATAACCATCATGTTTGTCTTAAAGTAATGACGGCTTGTTGCGTTGCACAATGTTCGTGGTAGTGATGTGCCTATCTGTTGCCTGAAACTGTTCGAATGGGGAAATTAGTAAGTTAGTTTGATTTCACCCCCCTCCTCGATGCAATGCGCGAAAGATCTTTTGTGACGTCATAGGTTGCGTCTTCTCATGCGGGAACAATGACGGTGGGAGGCTTGGTCACGGAGGCGTGACGGCCTGTTCGACCGTGAAACGGATTCCATCACTGGGCAAGGATTGGCACCGTTGTGTGGTCGATGTTGCTTGTGGCAGCAACTACAGCGCCGCGGTCACCGACAAAGGTCAGTGACGCCGCTGTGTGCGATCAATAAACGTTACGTGTATAACGCGAAGCGCCCCCCCTTTTGTCGACATCACTGAGGACTTTTCTTCAGCATTTTTTGAAATTTACTCGCAGAGGTCAACAACACTCTCCTTTTCAGGGGAGCTTTACACGTGGGGCTGTGGGAACTACGGAAGACTTGGCCATAACAACAGTGAAGACCAACTCACCCCAACTTTAGTCAATGCTTTGAAGGACGAGCACGTTGTGGGCGTGTCTTGTGGTACGGGCGACGCCCACACCATGGCTGTGACGAATGATGGAAAGGTATGTTTGTTTAGTTATAAGCGTTGAGTGGATTATTTTTGAACATAAAGTGTTGTATTCTTCTCATGTCCTCCCACTTTTGTTCAGGTGTATTCCTGGGGGGATGGTGACTATGGGAAGCTCGGACTTGGACATGTTGAAAGTCGTAGACGCCCTCAGCTCGTTGAGTTCTTGAAGGACAAGAACGTGGTGAAAGTTCACTGTGGTCAAGATTTCTCCTTCGCACTCACTGAAAGGATGAAACTTTATACCTGGGGCAAGTAATTACTTTGATCTATGGCGGTCTGTCACGTTCTACTTAAAAAGTTAAAAGTCTGCATTCAAAAGAAAAGCTCCAGCGTTGCAAAAACTCAAATGTACCCTCTGCTTTCCAACAATGAGTCCAGTTGCAAAATGCCAGATGGGTCTTGAAACTTGTTACCAGTCTCTTGCACCACCTTTAAAGTCCGCAACGGCTGTTTTCACATTTCCTCACGTGGAGGTCAACGGTCCAAGAATCTGGTGAAATATCGATTAGAAGTCACTTTGTTTGACAGCGTCTGGGATGTTTGTTTTGCGGAATCATGCTAATGTTGGATACACTACTCCCCATTGGGTATTGTGGTACCAACTGTGACATCACAAACGAACTAGACTCAGAAAATAATGCTACGTGTTATGAATAACTAAAATCTCTAGCGTCGCCGTGCGGCGATTGAAAGCAGAGTTGCAGACCTCCCTACAGCTTCAAGGGGGTAGCCTTGTAGTTTTTCTTGTGGAGCACGTTATGAGACTCGTATCACTGAAGCTTTTTGCCCGAATTGTTCCTCTGAAGTGCAGAGTAGAGTCCAGGCATTGAAGATACTGATGCGAGACAGGGCTGTTTTGCTGGATGTGGTTGAATGAGACGCCGGCAATTGATGTTTAACAACTGAGCCTAAAGTCGTGGGTCGTTCATTTAATTCACGCCACACTCCAAATATAAGGCGGGCATATAACTCCAAACCTTTGTAATTTTTTTGTCTTAGCAATTTTAAGATGGAAGATAATTCACGGATATTTGTCTTTGTGAAGTTTTTATTCACAAAAAATGATCTGAAAAGTGAAATATCCCCGTCGCATTTTCTTACATGTGACGTCGTTCCGCTCGAGGTCTTTGTTCACGTAAATAATCACCTGTCTGTGACGTCACGTCAGACGATCGTTCCAAAACTTAGTTGAACTTTGCGCTCAGGGAGGATAAGGGCGAGTGAGGAGGGCGACCAATCGAACGGGGATGACCATTTACTCCCTACCCAGGTTGAAGGCATTCCTGACATCGCTGACGTGTCAAGCATCGGATCTAAGGTTGTGTTGATAACCGTCAATGGACAGGTGGGTTGAAGAGGCGCGGTTTTTGAATGATACACACAAAGCTGCTCTCGATGCACGTTTGTTGACGTAACAATGCAATGGCTGATCATGCACGATGAACATAAATGACTGTTTTTTTCTGTAACATGTAGATTCTGCAATGGAATACACTCAGTGACTTGCTCTCTTGTTCAAGCTCACCTGGGAAGAGTTCCGTCGTTGACATTGGACCGGAAGTCAGGGGTGAGCTTTGCTTCCTTGTGCAACATGTGGCGTCCAGTGTGGCATGGGGGTAACGTTGTGCTTTGTGCAGCTTTCGCTCTCGGCCGTCCGATGCAGTTTTACTTAACAAAGAAATCAAACACTTCCCCGTCAGTCCCACAAAAGCTTCCCTTTGTGATTGACGTGTCCCCCGATACCTTCAAGCTCATCGATGGTTTACTGCAAAAAGTGAGGGAGCACTTTCATTCATGAGACTTCTCGGCACTTCACTGTGGGATCACTTGATCTTCATCCCGTGTTACTTTGCTTTGGAAGGTTTATGGCGACAGCGATGCTTTGGGTCTCTCAGCACAGGACAAAGAAGCAATGCTGGTCTCCTGCATTCGAATCATTCAGCTTCAACTTCTTGCATTGTTAGCGAACAATCACTGTCATGGTAACCAGGATTACGTGTTTGTACATGCCAATAAAAAAAATTACCAACAGTGGTTTATCAAAGAAACAATTGTTTTGCAGGCGCTGGTGACCAAAGCATCGCGGGAATATCAAATATAAAGGTCAAAGTTCTGTTCCTCGCATCAAGGACAGGTGAGCTTCTTATTTGCTTCAATCATCCATCACTTGTGTTGTGTTGTGGGCGAAGTCGGAAAACCAGAAACAATATTTGTACAAAGTTCATTTTATTGTCAGCTGTAACGTCACTAACTTGTGACGAAGCCATAGAATGTTCCTCTATAACCTAGACAGCAGCCTGTCCTCAGGAAACTGAATGTCATGTATCAACAAACAGTATGATTTTCTGCAGATGTCATGCTGTGCATTGCGGATTTGTTTAAACGTTATGATGAGATGGCATCAACGTTAAACCCACCTGTTTACGATTCCATAGCAACATACGTGAAGCTGATTTCGATGTGAAACTTCAAGTTGTGTTTTGTGACAAGTAGTTCTTGCCAATGACGCAAGTAATCCTTGTTTCCTTCCCCCCCCCAAACCCCGCATTTCCAAGCCTCATAGCTACCTGACGATTTCTTGATATTCACCCCCCTTCTACGAAAACATAAAAAACACTGCGTGTCTTCTTCAGGAGTCGCAGAATCTGTGCAGAAAGCCTCCTTGGATTGTCTTGATGTGGGTTGGAAGGTACTTCTGCCCAGTGTCGAGGAACGAGCTGCTGTCCTGTCATTCTTCCTCACTTCGTCACGTGTTTCGACAACTAACCAGGTACCCGGATGTGGATGGAGTGTTTGTGACGTCGACAGAGCTTCTTTGAATCCAATCTGCAACCCGGTTTCAACTCTTTTTCTGTTTGGCTAACAATGCTTGTTTGTTTGTTCACAATGTGCATAGTTACGTGCAAACAACCCGTACGTCAATTGGCTTGCAGGTGTACTTGACCAAACTTCTTGCGCAAAGTCTTTTGGTGGAAAACACTCTGGAATCCTATTTCCATAAAGTTCTTGACGCAGAAGAGCATGTCAGCGAGGTAGCATGGCTTGATGATGTATAAATAAATGTCATGGCTTGATGACGTATAAATGTCATGGCATTGATGACGTGTAATTCTGTCCTGACTAGATAACGTCTAATTCTGCCTGTGTCTTGTTTCATTGTGAGTCATCAGTGGAACATTTTCGCGTAAATTGTTTGTTCCGAGGATGAGGTTTGTTCGCTGAATGTGAGGTTCGTGCAAATACGTCATTGACATGAACCTAGTCGTCGAGCGTTGAAGTTGTCGTTGAAACTTTCCAGGTGAAGGACAAGAATGAATCGGAGGAGGTGCCGAGCCGTAGCGATAAAGGAAATAAAAGTTTGAAACACGAAACATGGGATTCGTTCAAATTTCAAAATGTATCTCTGATCAAACTGGTCGATGACTTGATGCAAGTTGCTACGAGGTTTGTTGGAAGTCTTTGGGACAGCAGTGGCTGAGTGTGGCATTTTTTGGTTGATTATGTTTTTGAATAAAGCCCCGGTTTTATTTCCCGCCAACTTTCAAACAGCGTAGTAACGTCAGCCAGTCGTGGCTTTTGCTGCAGGAAGTCAAGTCCGAAGTTGTAAAGAACTTGGGAAATGTTTTCGAGAAAATTAAAACATAAAATTTTGTCTGTACAGTAAGAGTTTAGTCGTTTGCTGATGTATAGCGCCGGTGATATTGACACTTATCAATATCAGTTAAATGATCTATAATATGATTTCACTTCAACCCGGGATGGGTGTTGTTTTTTAATAACGTTTGAATACTTGGTTTAGTGTTTTATTCACAAAAATCTTATTACTGAAAAAAATTCATCGAGAATGGTTGGCATGACTACAAGGAAGTACCATTTCGAATATATCCATTTGATTCGGATTCCAACCGATAAAATTTTGCAGAAAATTCCTTATCTGCATACATTTTTGTTTAGCGAAGCAGAATATTTTCCCAACTGCGAAATGTTGATCCACACGGTATTCTTAGTTTGTTGCCTCAAACGTTGTGAGTATCGCAGATAAATGCATTTTTACCACAGCGCCCTCCACCCCCGCACATATTAAAAATCCCAGTTGTTCGCTGCCTTTGTTAACTTCTTCGACAAGCACATGTTTATGTTCAGCATTTAGTTATTTTTGCGACTGTGTGTTTGTTGCCGCGCAGCTACGACGTTGTTTGAAGCCAAAATAATTTGATGTTGCATCATTTCATGCTGATTGCTTGGCGCCGATTCTGTCCTTGTAGTTAAAGCCACCTGTTGCATACAAAGGGCAGGTTTTTTAATTCTGAGGACTGACATCACACGCGCTTTGATGTAACAATGACATATGTTGTGCCACCCTAATTACTGTTCCTAGAAGCAAAATGTGCTGATCTAGAAAATGACTCATACTACCTAGATTTCATGTAGGTTCGAGCAGTTCCATAAAATTGTTTGATTTTTTTCGCACAAAAAAACTGCAGTTTAAAGGATTGATGGACGACTCGCGGTGCTGACCTCCTGGATTACGTGTTTGTGAGTCGTTAAACGAGATGATTGCATGGAGTTTGCTCAGGGTCAAATAAAGATATCACAAAATTTTATACAGACTTCGTCCAGGCCACGGAGGTGTAAGTGCTTTGCTCGTTACTCTGTGATCAGAAAAGTTTAGGAAGGTCTGTGTTTGTTTTACTTGAATTTAACTGGATTTGTTTGTATATCGACCCGACGATTCTTTGCCTCTTCAGCCAGGCCAAGGATTTTTTTTCTCGTATACTTTTATAAAAAAACAAATGGTTTGATGTTTGAAAAGCACGCCTGATGTTGCAGGTCTTCACTGTCTGAGCTTGACGCCAGTGCCTGCGCCCAGTCAAAGGTGGTTCGCTCAGAGGCAGTTGAACGGTGCGACGCATCACTGGATATTTTGCGGAAGTACCAAGCTCTTCTGTTCAGTCGAGCGTTGAATCCTCCTTGCTCAGATGTACGTCACTTCCTGTCAAAAGCGTAATGTTTTCTTCCTGAGAAAATGCGAAAAACTTGGTTTGTGTAAAGCAAATGTTTTTGCAATGTTTGATGGGTTAAGAACATAATGAGTTATTTTCTTAGCGGCCGTTCCCTGTTAGGGCTTGTGTACATGAATTAACACACACTTACTTGTGGCTTTTCTTTATGCAAATATTATGTGGTTGTGAAATATTTTGTTATCTTTCCAACTGCTTTGCACACAGGCTGTCAAATCAAAACTATCATCACTGCTCAGCAAGTACTGTGACATGATTTGCCGACATGTGGTCAATGTACTGTCGTCAGCGAATCACGCAGTGGAAAGAAAAGTGGATAAAGTGAACATTATGAAAGTTCTGAAGTCGGGGGTTGTTGGATGCATCCTGCCAAGTTTTGTAAGCGCTTCGTTGCAGTGTTGGTTCGGTGTGTTTATTGGTCGAGTCTGTAAATGTCAATTGTTATTTTAGGCAGCATCTCTGACACTCCTGCATCAAGATGGAAACTTGCAAACGATTTTCAAGCCTTCGCTTTGTTCGTTGAATCACATCTCACAGGCTGTGCTAAGCATTGATCAGTTCAGCAAGTTCTTCGAAGTTACAAAGTCGTTTCAAAGCAGCGACCTCGACTGGCCAAAGCAAAAGAGCAAAAGTAAGTTTGCATGGTTGTTGTTTGCTGGGATAGTCCCACAACATGCAAGACTTCATTATGTGGCTGTTACTGCTGTAACTTTGAAAGTGTGGGTTGAGATAAAACAGAGCTGATGTTTTTTGTTTGACACCAATTCTCTGCATCGCCAAAGTTTTTGCGAAAACTGTCAATTATTACATCAGAACCACCCACGTGTGAGTTTCTCCCCCAATGTCACATGAATCTTTGTCACAAAAGGCGGCGACGACACCTTTCCTTTGATATATCCTGAAGATGTCGCTAAACGGAACACCAGTGGCCATCGATGGACCGTGCTTGATGGTCTCGTCTATGACGTCAGCTCTCATTGTGACGTGTGCTTGTCGGACGCGGAAAGTGATGGTGACGCAACACTGGCTGACACTCCGTCATATCCGACTGGAGGTGAGATGAACTTGTCTATGCACAGTGTTGCTGTTTGCAGATGTCATGCTCTGTGTTATATAATCCCTGTCTGGTCCTGCCACACACGGCGTTCCAACTATGTTGGATTCGTGAGCAGTTCGTGAAGAGTCTTTTTACTTCAGGATCGTTGGAGGGGATCCTGGTGGGGAGATTCGTCGATGTTGAACGCAGTGGGGGTGAGGTGACGCAACAATGCGATCCTGCTTTGTCATCGCTTCACAAAGCCGAGCAGTGCTTGGTGCTTTTCCTGGCTTCTTGCTACAGTTACCACCTGGTGAGAGACGCAGATTTGTCAAAAGTCTGACACTGTGTTCTTTCGGTGGATAGTGTTCGTTAACAGCGAATGCTGCTGATATAACGAGTATGTTGTTTTCAAGGTTATACTTATGCTCAAGTGTAAGGTACTTCTGTTCTTAACACTTCGGCAAATTATTTTGGCAGAAGTCGTTTGATGCAGCCGCAGACACCAACTCAAAGTATTCGATATTTTCAAATGGTTTGGAGAAGAACAAGCAAGTGTGTATGAATCTAATCCAGGAAACTTCTTCACCAGGTCTCACATTTTCTACTCCGATTAAATGTAAAACTGTTTGAGTTCATCAACGCCAACATTGCTGGTGAAATCTTTTCAGATGACGACGTCGTTTCTGACAAAGACTTTGACCTCTTGACGTCACTGCTTCCGGTTACTGACGACTTCCTGTTGAAGTTGGCTGAAGGTCACCAAGGGTCAGATGCAGTTTCGGGCAATGTGAATAAGTTTCTCAAAATGGTCCATAACTTCTGGCAGAAGCATTCTCTGCAATTACCAACCAGCTTCAGCAAAGACCATCCCATCAACAAGGTAAGAAAGTTTGTTGTAAATGTGAAAAGCGATACTAGTTAGTTCTTGGCGTGCATAATGAGCGCGTGGACTACATAACTCGGAAAACACCTGACTACGATCACGATCTTGTGCAGAATATGATATTTTGTGAGGCACAACTTGTATCTTCGAGCATCAGTCAAATACATGGGTTTGCGATTGGATTCTGGCTTTTATGATGGAAAGATAAATACAAGCTTGGCCAACAGTGTCGTGTTTGAGAAGAAAACTGTGTCGTGATTTTTGTGTTAGTGAAAATTTGTGAATGACAAACAGTTGTTGCAGATACCTGCACAAGAAGAGTTCAAACACCTTTAGTTTAAACCCGTAGTCAATCTCAAGAAAGCGTCAAATGATTTGTGGCACGCCCATGCACATATCCTTGAAATCAGTATTTGAGGAGTAACTTGCATTTTACGTTGTCAGTTTACTTAGTGGTCTACGAATTACCATTAGATGGTGAAGTGTTAACATTTTGATGTGGATATTCAGGTTGGAAGATACTACCTTGCCTGTCTGTTGAAGCACCATGATCTTGCCCAACTCGCGATAGGCCTGAGTGAGTCTTCCAACCCACGACTACCTCAGTGCATTGGGTCTCTGTGTCGGATGACTCATGCTTTCCAGTATAAAGTAATAAAGCTGCACCAGACCACCAGGAAGTAAGCATTTTTGCGTATGCCTGCCATTCTATGCTGTTTGCTGTATGGAGTCGTAATGATTGTTGGTAAACTATCTTCATATCATACCAGGTCGTATCAAGATCTCACTGATTCTATAATGCAACGACTTGAATTTCTTTTGAACGATGTTTGCCCAGCCACCCTCAATCCAGTGTTTCTTTATCAAAAGCGGAAATGCCTGAAACCCAAAAATCGTTGGCAGAGAGCAATGGAGAAACTGCGAAAATCTTCCTCTTATGTTAAAAGTGAGTCGCATTGAAATGTCTGTCAAAACATAGAGAGCTCAATACTGTGCTGCAGTAAATAAGGAGGTTTTGTAGAAGGTGATGACAAACTTACTCGTTTTGTTTAAAGATGTCCAGTCAAACGTTGACACTGAAGTCGGATCCGCGAATGTGGGAGGAACTGAACCGGGGGGGTGGTCGCCCCCAGCCCAAGCATCTGATGTAAGTTTTTTCTCTGATCATAATACTTATAAGCAATTATTTTGTAGTAAAATTATTGTAAGCATTTTCATTGGCATTGGGCAGAAAGAAAGCAGCCAACTGACGTGGCGATGGCAACATCTTCATTTCACTGGAGGCCTTTTTCACTTTAGATATCTTCAGCTCGAAAAACCGTGACATTGTGTTTTTCAGGCTCGAGCAAATCTCGTACAAATTAAATCGACTGTAACGCATTTTTTTCCAGAACTCTCTTCAGAACCACGAGGTAGCAAGTTTCCATGTCACTGGTTTGTAAAATTTCCTGGTATTCATGAATCACAAACGAACATCACCGTGCGCTGCTATAGTAACTGTTTCCAGTTGTTTGTGGAAACTGCCGTTTTTTGCCCCAAATAGTCGAACAATCCCAAAAACTGCTCACTATTCAAACGTTTTTAACTGTTTTGTTGTAGGATTAAAATAATTATTTTCTCAAAATTTCCTTTCGCAGGTTCCTGGCGCCGACAGTTCTTCGAACATGGCCGATGTTTCCACTGAAAGGACCGAACCCATGGACACAATATCGATTGTTGAAAACCTGGTGGAAGATTGTTTGAATAAAGTAGTTGAGGAGCTTGAGCGGAGCGCTACAGGTGATGGACCGCTCATCGCTCAATCCCCACGTCCAGAGGTTTGTCTACTATTTTCTTCACTAATGGCGAGGTTGAAGCCCTGGCAGGAAATTGTTCCGTTAAAAGTCAACTTTAACTTTCGTGCACCTTCTGGCGAATGGTTCTTCAAGTTGACAAAGCAAGTCTGAATTATATTCGTTTGTTGGTTTCATTTGTTTATTTTTGAACGTATAAAATTTATTTATGTACATCATCAAAAACTATCACGATTGATGTAATCTAGAAATTAACTACACTTTGAGAAATTGCAATCCCATCGTGCTGTAGTTTGTTTCCAATGATTTTTTTATTATTTTGAACTTTAAAAACTTGTTTCAGAGCAAATGGGATATTATGTATGATTTTGTGAAAAACCCATCGTTGGTTGAACTTCTCCGAGATCGGGCCAGTGACAATCGCCCATTGTCCAAAAGCGTCTCTGACCAGATCGACAGCTATGCATTGGATGATGGTATTTTCCTGGTTGTTGCTTTTTTGTTTTGTGACTTCAATGCTTCGCGACATTGACCTGCTTGAAATCCTGCAGAGTTCACCGAGAAAGAGTTCGATGATCTGAGAATGTCTTTGCTGCAACGTCGGCAGAGAGTGCAAGATATTTTCACTTCGGTCGCCAGTTTTATACAACTGTTGAAGAACGACTTGAATGAATCAGTCCTGCATTCCCTCTTGTTCGCCTGGCTCCATCCTCTGCCACCACTTCACGTATGTTACTATGCGCTTGCTGAACAAAATATTTAAGTTGAAGTTTTCTAATATACGAATGAAAATAATCTTCCACAACCTGCAACGCTGTGCTGTTTTTCCACACATCAGTCGCTCAAGCCTTTGAAACTTGTGTTACACCAAGTTGAATATCTTCAAATCGTTGCGTTTATGGCCACACTGCGTTTCAGCCACTATTTCTGACTTCGTCATGTAACTGTTGAGTGAAAAAAGTCATTTTATGTGAACGACTGAATGTGCTCCAGCAACAGTAAGTTTCCAGGTGTGATTACATGTTGTATTAAAGATGAATCAGTTGGTTTAATGTTCACCTGGGAAGGCGCGTACAGCATGTTCTTAGATTTTGTGTTGTTGGTCAGAGATTGATGTGCTGGGTTTAATGCACATCTCTGTGCCAGGCTCAGACCACGGCCACCAACACTTCACATGTGTTTATCTGAGTTGATATTCCAGAGCAAGAAATATCCTGCCAGCCACAATGGAGTTAAAGCAAAAGCAGCGCCTGGAGCTGTTGAGAGTCTCCTCCTGGATGTTGCAAACCTCCGATTGATGTATTGGACCGTATCTTTCCTGAAACAGCGAATGCATGATTCATCTGCCAGCACCACTCATCATGGACTGGCCCAGCAAAGCAGGTACGTCTGTTGCACGATTGCCACACAACAGAAGCCCAGCAATCATATCTAGAACTGATGCTGGGTCAACAATTGCAGTAAAACAAACTTTGGAGCTTCGTGCACTTTGTTTAGCGGAGTTTTCAACGTGGTTCGTATTTCCCCTGAGGCCCCTAGGGACTTACCCCAAATGACTACCACCGTTGCTTCCTAAAAGTCCCGGACCGCTTTGCTTTTTTGTGAAAGGACAAGAGACAACAATCACGTGCCTTGATGCCTGAATTATAGAATTCCAAAAGCAATAAATGATGCTACTTCCCCCTCTGTTTATGACGCAGTGGACATCGCCCCAGCTAGCCCCTTCATTTGACTCGCTCAACTAAAGACATAATTCGCTGAGCAACTCCTGCTGACAGTTAAACTGGATGGAGTTTCGGTCTTTCTTCAGATTGTGTTGCAGGTCACTCCCCAGTGTGGGGGGTCCTGCTACCCTCCCACTGTTGGGAATTGGTGCTCCAATTAATGTTGAGTGTGGCGCAGTGTAAACTACATAGTTTTGGTCCAGTTTGTGATCAATTTTTGAAATTTTTTATTTTGGCGAAACTAGGAATTTGAAACTAGTGACGACTTTTCTTTGGTCGTTCGCCGAAAATTTAAAACCACGTTGAGCAAAAACACTCCTTCCCTCGTTTTTCTACAAACCTTGTTTCACTGCAGTTGTTCAGAGTCACACCAGAGGTGGACACAATCCGCAGGAGACTCCGGCAGGATTCTGAATTTTTTCGGACGGATCCGGCGTCAAAAATTTGTGAAAAAACGGATTTGGAGTCACTTGTTGTTTTCGGCAGTAGCCGGAGTCTGCATGGTCTTATAAATGTCATTGCTTTTTTCATATATATATATATTTTTTTTTTATTTATAAATGTCATTGCTTAAGTTCAAACATTGATGAATTTCGGTTGCATCGATGGTTGCCGGAGTTTGAACAGGAGTCGGATTCTCAAATTCGAAAAAAATTTGGACCCGGATTGAAAAATTTTGGAACAGAAGTCAGAGTCAGAAAATGTGACTCCGACCACCTCTGAGGCACAACTCGCTCGTCTGGTGACGTCATGTTGTGCGGATGAATTTCAGGCTTGTGTGAAGAAAGTTCCTGTGGATGTTTGGTGCCAATACATTCTTGTTTTGCAGATTTCTTCTGTTTTGTTTGGTCACAATCAGTCGAATGTGCAACAATGCACTGTACGTAGAACACCTTATCACGTCATCATTCCCATCCATCGTGCATTCTCTCTCCACCAGAGTCCATCAGTGTGTGAGAACCAGCCACCATGGTTTGTGGAGGTTTTGTTTAGATTTGTTTTTCTGTTTGATCGATGAAGAAAACATGTCTTACTTTTGTAATATTGTTGAAAATATTGTTTTTGTTGGTGATCCATCCACTCGAATGAGTCACGAGTAGCTACTCGATATTTACTAGTAATTCTGCAGATAACCGCGTAAGAATTTCGTGCCCTCCAATTATTGACATGCAACCGGCGAAAACGAAGAAACAACGGAAGAAGATCGAGTAGTAAGTTCTGTGCTTCGCATATTGCACGCCATTTCAAGGTTTCCAGATTTGGCAGCTTGATCACCTGTTGGAGTTGCAAAGTACTTTAGTGTTTACAAATGTGTTTAGAGGTTTTATCAACAAACGTGAAGTGTTTCAGAACTTGAAAATATTTTGCTGCCATGGAAACTTGCGTAACTCAAAACCGTGCGTTAATTCCAGCGGTCCGGAGCTGACGTCAATGATGATGGTCGGTACCAAGGTGGTCCGTGGGAAGGACTGGAAGTGGCAGGACCAGGATGGGTGTCTTGAGGGGACGGTGATTGGAGAGATTGAGCCTGATGGTTGGCTCAGAGTCAGGTGGAACTCTGGAGCAACGAACTCCTACAGGTTTTCATCAGTTCTTGACTTAGCGTTCAACAGGGGATGGTAGGGGTATTTCACAAGTGTTTATATACTTTTTTTCGATTCCTTCAGAAAATGTTTTAATTGTTGTGTGAATGATATGTCTAATTAACTTTAATGCCGACCTCCCAGCTTCCTCCCAGGTGCATAACATTCCTTCGAACGGTTTTCCCCTCAATCTTCCACTACATTTTGAACCATGATGTTAAACCTCATCGGAGTTCACATTTACCATCTGTGTTGTTTAAGGATGGGTAAAGAAGGAAAGTATGACCTCCAGCTCGCCCACCCTCCCCAATCCTCGGATTCAGATCTTCCTTGTGAGGCGGATCAAATCATCATCGATAAAGAAGAAGTAGACCTCATCAAAGAGTTCCTTCCTCCGGATTCGAACCCAAGACCTCTCCACCTCCTGCACTGGACGTGCAATGCATTGTTGCAGGTGAGCTGCCATTGTGTCTCACTCTGATCTCCGAGCTTTCAATGCCTGCAATTGTTTGATGACGCAATGACTGTCTGAAATGTTTATGAAAGATAAACTGTTTGTTAAGGTACTCTCCCTGACGTCATCTGCTTACTGTGACGACATCAACGCCACGTCAGTTGGGAGGATGGTGGAGATTCTGCACCAGATGTTGTGTGAGAAGCACTCAACCTTTAAGGTGGTGTTGACTTGTTTTAAACAAACTATAAACGTTTGTTGCTTTGTCAACCAGTTCTTTTTACACCTGTCCAGACCCACGCGACAGATGAGTGGCTTTCAATGGGATTCATGCGTTCGATAAGTTCCAGTCGCATCATGCAGAAGATCTTTGCTTCAAAGAAATGGATAGAACTGTGCTTAGGTGTGCTCCATTGTGTGTTTGAACTGTGCTTAGGTGTGCTCCATTGTGTGTTTGAATGCAGAAAGATTGCGATTGAAACAGATCACACGTCATCAGCGATGATGATTCAAACAGATCACACGTCATCGNTGATTATGATTGAAACAGATCACACGTCATCGGTGATTATGATTGAAACAGATCACACGTCATCAGTGATGATGATTAGGAGCGTCTGTTTCAACCGGAATATGATCATTGCTTATAGTTAGTTACGAGGAACAAGCCTTTAGTTCAAGCTACTTACGTACACTCGCATCCTCTATGCTGTTTTGCTCTGTTGTTTCAAAGATGTTGCTGGTAGAAACGCCGATGACGTCACGATGACGACATCGCTCGATCGTCAGTTGCAAGCCCTGAGGTTATTAAATTGTGCGATGACGTCTTGGAGCGATTGTGAAAGCATAAAGATGGATGTTGAGTCGGTTTTCAATTCAGTCTTTTTATTTTTGGCTTCACTTCTGTCTCAGTGCAAGTCAATCAAATCTGACCTCGGTGAGTGATTTCTACTTTGTGTACAAACTTAACCCTCGGCCTCAAAGCAATGCTTTCAACATTGATGTCCACAGATCAGTTCACCAAGTTTTTGCCGGGAATTTCCTTATCTGCAGACCACGCCAGCACTTTGGCCGATGAAGTAATATCGTTGATCAGGTTTGTTGCGATACTTGCCGGAGAGTTGCATTCATGTAAATGCGGCTGATAATAGTTTGTTCATTGCTCGTCAGCTGCTGTGAGCAATGCAGTTGAACCGAAACTCAAATTTCAAGCTCCGCCCATCAACTTTTTGGCTTCAGCTCCAGAACGATTTGGTGAATTGAAAACTGAAATCCATTGTATTATTTGTACAATTCGTTTGCGTCATAAACCCGGGTTGCGGAGTCGGAGGTAAAATTTCCGACTCCGGCCTTTCCTAAATTTCCGACTCCTTAACATAAAGGGAATGAAACTTGGATGTTAAAATCAATGGAAATCGTGGTGCACAACAATAAATATGTTTCAACAAAAGTTTCAAAAGAAATTCTACCATTTCAACAAGAATCCCCAATTTAGGAGTGTGATGTAAGAAATGATCCGACTGGACATTCGGAGTCGGAGCCAGACAAAAAATCCGACGCCTTACGACTCCGGCTCTGACTCCGCAACCCTGCCACAAACTAGGGCTGTGGAACCGGAACCAAATTCCCTGCTCCGGTTCCACCGTCTATTGGCTCCGGTTCCACAGTCTATTGGCTCCGGTTTCACCGTCTATTGGCTCCAGTTCCACAGTCCTGACTGTAAGCACCGTAGTGATTGGTCTGGCAAGTGGCCACACCCTCTGCTTTGACCAATCGCAAACCCGCAATGACTCTACCACTAGATTTATTGCAAACTTCAGATCGTTGCATGCTCGAAATGCATGGAGGAGCACCGTCAACTCATGCGTGACTTCGTCTCTAAAGATACTTACTGACGTCATAGACGATGGTCGTTCAATGACATCTCAAGGTACGTCGTGGAGATTACGCAATCATGACGCGAGCATTGTCCTACCACCGGTTCCATTGTTATCGCAGAGTATGAAAGAGTCGTTGCTACTTTGTCACTCATGGCTGGAGTTGGGGATCGGTTCCGGGTGGGAGGTAAAGTCGTTCATGCGGAACACGGAGTGGGCGTGGTCTGTGAGATACTAAGCAACGGAACAGTATTCGCACTTTACGGGTGAGTGACTAGCTTACGTTTTGTTTACTTTGTCAAACATTGTCAACCTGAAGCCATTCTCTTCACCACCAACCATGGCATTCAAGAAACTTAACCTACGAAAAAAGTTTCAATTTCTTGAACTCAAGTGCGAATTAGTGATTTTAAACTTCACTGCCGTTACTTCAACTCATGGAATTTGTATTTTCTTAACAAAAATATGGCGAACGGTATTTATTTCTGCCAAGAGTGCATCTCTAACATATAAAATGGCAACTGTTTCTGTGCGGCTGAAAAAAACAATGCATTGGTAGATAAATAAAAACATAGACCGTTGTCGTAACCAAGAAACATGTGCTGTGACGGATCCGTGGTAGTGGATTAGGTGGATCCGTTGCAACACGTTCGAGGAACTGCTGCATCCGTCAAATGTTTGAACTCACTCCTTTCGAGCTGAGCCGGTCAAGGACTTGCAGTGTTTCGATTTAGAAAATAAGGATTGTTGGACACTTTGGGCGACAATAGCTCAGTGGTTAAGTGTCCGCCTCCCAGTTGGAAGGTTGGGTGTTCGATCCACTGAGTGAATTGCCATAACGTTCCTTGGGCAAAGATCGTTCACCCCAACCTCCCCGGCAAAACCACAATTCAGGCTTCGGCGTGCCGCCAATTGCCGTCACCAAAAATTAAAAAAAAAAGAGTCATCTGATATAAGAACTGCCAATGTTTTGCTTGGCATGATAATTAATAATGGGAGAGTTTGTAAGAAAAGCCATAGCAAGCATCGATTCATTGTCTACATTAAACTACACCACGGGTCACGTAGGCTTGAGTCTTGTTTGTTAAGCTGCTGTATAGGTTTGCATAAGTGCGTACCACAAAACAAATCAACGTAAACGTTGCCTGTAAAGAAGGTAAAAATTAGTTTATCCTAGAAGCAATACAGTGCAGCTACAGCCTTGTATTTCCGTCAAAATTGAAGTAAAATCCACCTCTTACTTTTGAACATTATGGTTAGGTTGGTTAATAATCGCATACAAGACAACTTTCTTGGTTATATTGCCACCAACCCACTGGCTAGATCCTGATGAGCACAAAAGAACCAACACCAAGGTTGGTTGCCTGGCATGTTGCAGGACAGGACGTTGCCATGGTGAGCACCACAGTAAAGTTCCAGCTTTTGTCCTAAAGCGAATTTCCGTTTGTTTTCACTCCCACTGTTGATAAACATGGACATAATGCGAACTTTTGAGTTTTTTGGACGATGTGCACGCTTGATTGGCCCTCTTGTGGCCAGCCTTTCGTTGAGTTACTCCCCCAGTCATACACTGCAAGTTCCTGACTTCGTTCATTCTCACCAAGTGGTTGTGTCCAGGTCATCAGTCCACTCCACCCCCCACAAAGCGCTCCAGCCACGTCCTGCCTCAGAGTTTGATGCCGGCTTGCTGGACTGGGATGACCAGTTCACAATATCCTGTGGAAAGTTGCTGTTGTATGCAATCAATGCTTCCTTCAAGTCACCACCTCGTGTGGACGGCCATCACTCACAACAGGTAGAAATGCATTATGCTGTAAAGCTTTCGTGACCAAAAGTTATCTAATGGATACCAAAGCTTCTTCCATCGTCCTTACCCTGGTGCGTGTAATGACGCAGCATTTGAACCACCGCAGAACACTGAACTGAACCACAAACTTGCCACATGGATCGAGCGAATGTATGTTTCGCTCTGCGAATGGAAACCCTAAAGTTGCTCCCACATATACTGTAGCAATGATAAAAGCCTGAGCCAACTTATAGTTAAGTTTGTGTACCCAGAAGCCCTTCTATCTCTGTTGAGTTCACTGCTAGACTGCAACCGAACGCTTGTTTAATCGAGATGGTCGAAAACCCGCGCCTACCCTGAAAAAGAAAACGGGACGAATATCTGTGGTTCGTAAAAAATAAGAAGTTTTAGGTTCAGCTGTTGATATTTAAACAAACATCTCTTGTCTCTATCAGCCTGTTAATGTGTAAATGTCTGAGCGAGGCTTTCGTATGAACTGACAGAATTGCGAACCCCAGTGTGGCTTAACCAGCTAAGCATGCAGCAACTCAAGTTAAGTTTATATCCTTGTTTCTTCCAGGCAGGAAAGTTCTTCCTCCTCCACCTGCTCCTCCTGCAATCACTACCTCATCTTCTACGTCATCAGCCTGACCTCATCCGTGTCCTCAAGCTTCCAATGCAAAGTCTCCCTCTGCATGAAAAACGAATCAAACTTCCTGATGGAGAACTTACGTCATCGCAGTTTGCGACTGCTCATGTCGGCGTGACGTCATCACCCGCGTTGCTTGACCTGCGAGCGAACCTGACGTCACCATCGGAGTCTTCAGATGACGTATCTTCTGTTAGTTCAACAGATACAGTCGAATCTTTATCTGAGGCAACGATCGGCGCTACGTCATCGCGTGACACGTCACTCGCCACTGATTTTCAAGAGATTCAAGGCTCGGACAAATCATCCTCACCCGTCCCGCAGGACAGGGATGATGGGAGGCTGGGTGGGGCTCAAGCTGACCCAAGACAGACTGATAAGGTTGGTGGAAACTTTAAAAAGTTTCGATTTTTGTTTCGATTTGTTTTTCACTGAAAGTTGTTGTAAACGTTAAGTCCCAGCATAGAACATTGCTGCAACCTGTTCCGTGTATAAATACTTGAGTTTTTTTCAACAACACTTCTACAGATTTTGCTGCAACACATACTTCATCTCGCCGTTCAATCCTCCCCAGTGAAACCGTGCTACGACTATGACGCAATAATACAGACGGCTCTCGCTCTCATCCGGGTCACTGACCTGGAACCCGGATGTTTCGCTGTAAGTGTAACCTCTTATCCTTTAAACGCTGATGTAAAGTTTCATCGAATTTCAAGGTTGTTTGAAAGGCTTGTGAACTTGTTTTTAGGCATTTCTTCAATACGAAGCATAACCTTTATTGGATCAAAGTTTTATTGCAGTTGAAATACTTAAAAATAAAATTGTTTTGAGATTTGTAGATAATTTATTTGTTTATCGTTGTGGAAAATATTCGTAATTCCGGAAAAGCTTTTTGGAAAGTACTTTTTCTTCGATTGGTGTGTGGCATCTTGCAGCAAAACAGTTAAGAACTATATTTATATTTGGTTTGACTAAAGCTTCTGTCAACTGTGACTGTGGTTTTTGATGAACCCCTCGACTCAGGGCTGGGCACTGGACATTATGACTTGTTATTAAGAGAAGAACAGAAAGTGTGAAAACGTGTTTGAACAAGTGCTTAACTGTGTTGCAACCACACTGCAACAAGTGGTTAACTGTGTTGCAACACATCGCTTGTTTGTTTTTATTGTTTCAAGCAACAAATAGCTTTTGCATGTGAAGCACGCTTTGGATATATATCTGCCTTTGGTTGAGAGAGACTGGAACACAGGACAGTAACACGCAACGTTGGTGTGTTGTTGGGAAAGCGTTGGTGTGTTGCTGGAAAAGCGTGTGTTTCTTTGCAGGAGATCAAGGATCTACTGGGGAATGCGAAGAGTGATGCTTCTTATGGAAAGCTTGCAGGGAGGGACTCGATGGATACGAGTCAACCATCCACAAGTAAGTCGGAAGTGTCGGAAAGCCGGAAGCTACGTCAGACGAAGAGAAGACGACGGTTCAGCCGCAACGCAAGAATGGGTTTCTCTGTCTTGTCGAGGTTTGATGACCGTCGCCGATCTGTCCGGCGCCGAAGTGGGAGTAGTTGGACAATGAACCCGGGATGGACGAACAGGTGAGATGAGCTTTTAACTCTGAACTCTTCGTGAGTCATTTTTTACACCTGTCTTAATATGGTTTGTATTTTTTGCCGTTTTCTTTAGAACCTGATGTTAGAACGTCTTCATATGAGTGAAAGCAGTTATAGCTGATGCGTTGTTTCGTTTTTATGGCATCACCCTGTGTTGCCTGTGTTCATCATCTAACACTCGCCCTGCAATGCGCTATGACTATAACTATTTTTGAGTTACTGTGTTATTCGAGTACCTTTGTGATGTGGACCATGAGTCTGATGCAAAATAATTGATATTTTTATTATAACTTGTTTATAACCTTGTTTCAGTTGCAATAATTTATGAACGCTGGTTTGTCTGGATTAACACCAGGTGGTGTCGATCACCACATGTGCTCAGCCATTGCTTGCTCAAAGCAAACCATTCTTCGCATTTATCAGCGTGATCCATTTCAAATGTTGTTTTACCGTTTGACATGTTCATGCAGCAGCCATTGTTTACCGGAGAGCACATCACAGTTAAGCTCGGTGGGACATCCCCTTGTTGAAGAACTCTTCCCAACTGAATTCGCGCAGTTGAAGGAGATGGGATTCCAACCACGACGGATCAGAAAAGCGCTGGAAATTCATGGAGTCACTGATTCTCCAGAAAATACTTGCGATTTGGAGGTAAGGTCATGTTACACCGGATTATTTAGCAATCAACTATTCTCCATAAGGAGGACGGAGTCTAATAAACCAGCAAATTTGTTTTGGATTACCTTGCACAATAATGTGCAGTTAAACATAATGTTGACTGCGATCACGTTCCCACACTCACTTTTCACGCCCGTTTTTCTCTGTGGATGGTTAGTTGAAGCGATGGCAACAACATCCAGGTAATATCATTGGCCTCTTTAAAGCTCGAATCTTCATCGATAATTAGACGCGGATTGTCAGATGTCAAACTTTTTCCAGCGTTGTTGTGACGAATTTGCCGCACTGGTGTTTTGCCCAGGGTTGCGGAGTCGGAGGTAAAATAACCAACTCCGACCTTTCCTAAATTCCCGACTCCGAATCCTATCATAAAGGGAATGAAACTTGGATGTTAAAATCAATGGAAATCGTGGTGCACAGCAAGAAATGTCTGTTTCAACAAAAGTTTCAAAAGAAATTCTACCATTTCAACAAGAATTCCAAATTTAGGAGTGTGATGTAAGAAATGATCCGACTGGACATCCGGAGTCGGACAAAAAAATTCGACTCCCAGTGTTGTTAGGAATCCGACTCCACCCAAAAACCTCCAACTCGTTACGACTCCGACTCCACAGCCCTGGTTTTACCACCACCTGCGATAGACTGCCGAAACCTAAGTTACACCAGAACACTGCCAATCGATGTAGGAAGCATTGAACTGCGTACAAGAAGCCTCTGCTATATCAAGCATGGCACCAGGAGACAGTGATGATCAACTTAGTAGAGAACGTGACGTAATATGCTACAGTTGGCTGAGTGGCGCATGAGATTATGATTTCAGATCAAAAACTGTCAGGTTGTCAATTTTATTTGCAGATTTTTGCCCCTTATTACTGCCATTTATTACGAATGTTGATAGTTTTTTAAACCTGCAGTGGTTGTTGCAGACTGTCATAAGTTGTCTCTTGTCCCAAAACATGGACGACACGTCATCTTCGGATAGCAGCAGTGACGAAAGCAGTGATTGCTCAAATTGCATCAGAGGTAAAGTCCATGCTTTGGTTTTTGTTGATTGTTCGTGTTTTCCCTTGCTTTGCTCAAGCTCACATACGCACGTCGCCACATAGTCACGTCACAGTGGCTGGGTCCGGAACGTTACGCTTCAGTGATTTCATGCTCCTCAGGCTCCAGCAACTTCCCCCTCCCCACTCTCTACCAGTCCTCCCTGTCATCCGACAGTGAATCATCAACTGATGCTCCATCAGAAGACGACGCCGCTTCCGAGTCCTCATCCTTCCCTGCCTCCAACCCTGATCTGTCTCCAGCCTCCTCATTCAAAAAGCGATGCGATTTTTCCAGCAAAGAAGATTATTCTATTTACGTCCGAGATAACATTGAGGTTGGGGGTGTTTTACTAAATATGGTGATTGCCAAGGTCATATTTGCCTTAAGTTTGGTGGCTTTGATTGTTTTAATGTGCATGAAATAATTTACAGGCTGGATGGTTTGTGAGAGTAATTACTAGCAATTTAGTATATGTGAGAGATGAACGCGATAATGCTGATTGACAGGTGGGAATGATGGTTTACTGCTGCCAAACATATGAGGAGGTCAAGGAAGGAGATTACGGTTGTGTGGTCCGCTTGGACCAAGATGGCCTGCAGGACCTCAACGTCCAGGCGACGTGGTTCAGCAAAGGAGGGACTTACTGGGTTAGTGGAGCTTTGATTGCTGTCAGTGTTGTTGGAAAGATGCTGCCTTGTTTTTTCTCAACTGTATTATTTTGTTGCTTAGTTTTTCAAATATGAATGATTACTT
>JGI24158J21664_10001250_pt1 | contig 28024 bp, 24 predicted proteins | sample Ectturendosymbi3_FD_21664 | JGI IMG/M metagenome (IMG submission 21664) | reverse complement strand
CAGGTCATTTTCTCCCTGTTTGAGGTCTTTCAATTTTACGCGCGAACCTCGCATCCACTGAAAAAAGTGCGGCTGGAAAAGTCGGGCTCACTTTACCCAGGTCTTGAGAGCTACCAGCCTGTTGCCTGTCTGTTGACATGCATTGGCTACAGTAAAAGGGTACAGATTCAAACTCAACGACATCATCACCGGCAGACACACCAGCACAGCAGTATGGGAACCATTACTCACAGGAACTGCATTCAATTACTCTTGTTTCTTCGGGTTTATCACATGAGCTGCATTTATTTGCTATTTTGTCCAGGCATTGCAAAGCATGAAGCAGATTATTCATAATTTCATATTTTGTCCAGGCATTGCAAAGCATGAAGCTGATCATTCATAATTTCAATCATGATATGAGATATGATTGAAATTTGAATGAATGAAATATTACCTTTTTTGGAACTAAATACTCTGCTCATCAACTAAACTTTCTGTTTTTTATTTTTTATGTACCTGACACTTATTGGATTACTCTTAAAAGCTAAACTTTTTGTAATTGCGTATACCTTTGTTTTCTTCAAACTCATTTGGTGAAGCTATGTTCCTGGTGGGACATACATGCAATGTCACAATGATTATGGTAACCTACTCCATTATGTTCCGTAGGTAATTCTGCTACAGTACTTCGTCATGATTTGTGTAGATAAATATTGTTTTCTGCCTTTGCTACATGCTTTTGTTATGAAATGTCATGTTTAATGCATTGCTCTCTGCCTCATAATCCACATTTTGCTCATTTCATTCACCTATACATGCTTCATCATCTGCTCATCTGAACATGCCTTAACTTTTCACCCATTGCTTGCCCAACATCATTTGTGTCATGTTAATATTTATGTATTTGATTCAACGTTTGTGTTTCTGTACTATTGTTTAACTTCTTCATTGTGTTGTCGCATGTTATTTCCATGTGTCTTGAATCATCATTTGCATTGGAATTGTTACTGAACAAAATATGGGTAGAGAAGTCAGTGATATGAAGGCTATGAAACAGATGGCAATGCAGCAAACATGACATGCAGAATGAGAACAGAGGAATCATAGTAGAGGCAAAAAACAACATAGCAAAACAATTTTTTTTTCAATTTTTTTTTTTTTTCATAGCAAAAAACAATTTTTATCAACACAGATCATAGAGTACTAAAAGCAACATAGATACCTGTCTCATGGACAATGATGGAGTTCCGCAGTTGCATGTATGTCCCAAAAGGCATGTAGCATACTCCAGTGACAAAGTGAGGTTGAAGAGACACAAGGGTGGAAACAAATTACAAAAGGCATGACAATAAATATTGTTTTATTTTCTGGCCATTGTATGAATGTCTTAGCTGTGGTGTTTTCAGTTGTTTTGTTGTGAAGAAAAACTAAACTGTTCTGCAAGTGTTCATGAAATGATCTCGTTTGAGCAGTTTTGTTGTTAAATGCTTTTCTTTTGTGATTTTTTGTACTTAGTATTGTTGGGTAATTGTTTATCTATGCATTTATGATTTTTGCTCTTTGCTGTCTGATCATGTAGTGACAGAAATGTAGCAAAAAGAAATATAATAACACTAAAGAACAGAAATTGATTGCATGCTGATGAGAATATATATGCAAATTTGTGTGATGTGAACTAACATATTTAGATCACAATGGGTGGGTGCAAGATTGTCTTGGTCAACTGCTGAGCCAGCCTTGTTGCTAGCACAAATCAATTTTAAATTAAAGACATTTCACATGTAATAAAAGAAAAGTAACAAAATGTATCGAATCAACGATAGACATAATAAGTAAACACAACAATGAATAATAGACCAGGAAAGCATGCCTATGTACAGGGAGTTGAATAACTTGAAAATAAAGGAAAAGAGAATAACTTGAAAATAAAGGAAAAGAAAAAAGAGATTGAAAATAAAGGAAAAGAGGGGCACTAAAAACAATATTACAGAAAAGTGATAAGAAGAATATGAACAAAAAACAACAGGAATATTGGCACAATAGCAGTACATTTTTGTATTGTTTTCCAAATTAATAAGGTGAGAAACATGAAATTTTCAAGAATTTCAAACCAAATTTTTGGACCAATGTATTTTAAGAAAGCTGGTCTAAAGACATTTTCATCCTGGGTAAACAACATTTTTTGCAAAAGCATAAGCGTTTTTTGGTATTTGTGGACTGATGTAAAATAAGAAAAGTAGTTATCCCAATATTTAGGTAGTTCACCAAATCTATCAGAGGAGTACATGAATTTGGCAACTGACAATTTAAATAAGTCTTGAGTATTTAAAACACTGCTTAGAATAGATGATAGTTGTGTTAGGTTGGTCATATTTTAAGGTTCTTACAGCATTAAGCAAGGATGGTTAAGTGCAGTTCAGTGTGTAAGGTATGTAGGAGGTTAATAAAATCGCTGTTTCGTAAATTTTCAGATGTCATCTTTTACCATAATGCCATGCAGACTGTTGTCAGAAAGTTTTCATTGGGAGGCTTTACGTTTGTTCAAGGGGACCTCACATTCTGAAATTTGATAAATACTCCATCGATTTATAGTGATTCATACTTCCATTTGGGTAGACTTGGAGCTTTGTTTGGGTGGACTATGCTTCCAAACCCCCCCGCCCTGATGACGGGACTGATGCCATGGTCACAAAAATTTGCATGTAACATAATCAACTAAACATGTCACTGTACATGTTATCAGTTATGTCACTTTCCTAAGTAAAGTGGGTGGCATTTTTCACTATCCAAAAAATTGCAATCATCTAAGTTTTTGTGATGCAGGTATTTACTAAATAGCATTTAATTTCATATCACAAGCATTTAATTTTATTGGTAATTCTTTTTGTTGACAGACTTGTGATACTGCCATGTAGGATTTGACCCTTAATTGTACTTTAGTCTCTTTTCTAATTGATATGGATTCCAAAGATATTATTTGCAGATGGGGTGTCGACTGTGCATGTCATGTTGCTTTATGTGAAGTGTTCAGTTCAGAAGTGTTTGATCTTCAATCTGTTGTATCTTGCTTGGTTGATGCTGTAAATGTAGTATGTCGTGATACAATTATTTTGGACTCACTGTTTAAGTTACTTAACTCACTTGAGGACCATGTTGTGTGTTCAAATGCTCTAAGAAGGACTGTGCTAATATGCATTGCTGTCAGAATATGTACAATTACACAATCAGATTTTGAGTTTGCATTGCCAAAAAATGCAACAAAACTGGAAGGGATTTTGTATTTGATAAAAGGAATGTTGAAACTTGGTTTTGTGGATTGTAGTGAAACAATCCTTGAAATGCAGTGTCTTACAGTATTTTTAATGGTACAGCAGTTTGAAAGTGCTCAGGAAATGGACAAAGTTAACTTGGTAATGGCTGAATATGAAAAGGATTTGCAGGATGCCAGAATGCTACTCAAAGAAATGAAAGAAGCTGATTGTCAAGGCACACAATACATGTGTTATATCCAAACAATGCTTAAAAAGATCGCAGTGGTCAACTCTACTTTGGGAAAACCATTCATTATCCAGCTTGCTGACAGAGTCAATGAACACAAACTTTTAGGGCAAAGCAAATGTGTTTCAAAAAAAAGTGCACAACATTTTTCTACTGCTATCAAAGCTTTACAGGCAACCATTAGTAAGCAATGCAAGAAATGTCCTGGCATGGATCCTGCATCTGTTGGGGGCAGTGGAGTTATGAAAAGTGTGATTCAAAGTGAAAAGAATCCAGTTCAAAAGTTAAATGTTCCATCAACAAGCTCTGATGTTGTTCAAACTACAAGTCTTTGTCCAGTTGGCAATGCATGTGTTGATAACCAGGCTATCAATAATGATGAGAATGAAAGTTTGAGTGGGCTGAGTGTGTCTAACACTGAAAGTTCATCAACAAATTTTAGTCGAAGGTGGTCACCACAGTTAGATTCTTATATCATAGCTGGTGTAAAAAAGTTCGGCAATGGAGAATGGTGTAAAATCCATCACAATTTCCCATTTCCAGCAGACAAGGACAACCGACATATAAAAGACAGGTGGAGAACAATGCTGAAAAACAAGTTGGTTGAAATAGACTCATCGTGCAAAGTTGTGGATTTCAATAACATTTACACTCCGCACATTGAATCTGCCAATAACCTTTTACAGAAATGTGCAGTGCGTGAAAATGACGTGGCTTCACCAGGCCCTTCCAGTGTTTTTGCTGTACACAAGCAGCCTGTTGTTGCTTCTGTGGGTGTCTCTAAAGGGAAAGTAGTTAAAAGAAGACTTGCCAAAAAGAAACATTATAGAAAAGTCTTTTTTTGACTTTGTTTATGTTTTTCTCTGATTTTATTTTTCATAATTCTGTTAAATCAGAGTTTGTTTTGGCATGTGAAAGTGAATTATGTCAAAGCTCCTAGCAGTGACATCAAATTTCATGTGGCAAAGAAGCTTTAAAAGTTTTCACTTATTTTTTTGCTCAGTCTGTGTTTTCATGATTGCATTAGCCTGATATGAGCCTGATATGCGGTGCTGTGTAATCTTTCAGTATTGCTAATTTCACTGAACTTTTAGTCCCATGCATTTGTAATGTGTATTCTGTTACTTTTGCAAAGTAGAATAAGTTTGAGCATATGGTCTCATAACAATATTTTTGTACAGTTGGTAGTCTTTGCTATTAACCAATGTGGGGTTTGTGTATATCTTCACAGAAATACATGAAGAACTCTTAACATAAGCAGTTAAATTTCATCATTCATATTGTAGATTGTTGGGAAGCAGTCTAGGAAACATTGGTTAGGCTTAAATATTTTTGTTTTGATCATTTTTCCAAGTCGTGTTGCTTTCCGTGACTAGTTGTACTTTGTGCATTACTTTGTTTTCTAAACTGTTAGGTATATGTTTGTTTGTGTTTTTTGATAGGTGCAATGGTTCAAAGAAGTTAGGTTGATGAAGTTTTGAAATGTCTCAAGATTTTTTGGCTGATAATAATGTATGTGGGCAAGCCCTGCTGCGCCTTGTCAGTCGTGGAAATGCTGTTATTGCAGAAATTCTAAGATTGTCTGATTTTGTACCGTCTGTATTTAGGTTGGATAATAAAAATGATCAACAGAAATATGGTGGGTAGTATTCATTGACCAGTATTTACAATAATGACCAGTATCAACCAGTGTGCAACTTAAAAATAATCAAGTCTTTCATAAGCTTTTGCATTAAATTTCAGGAAACATACTTTTTGACTTCGGATATTTCAAAGCAACTGATGCTTATGAAAACAAGATTGATCAAAGTGGGCAGTTGCAAGATATTGATGATGAGTTCCGTCAAAACCATCTTGACATCATATCAAGGTTCTATTTGGCCTTTGAAAGCATCCACAAATATGTTACAGACTTGAACAGGTTATTTGCCATTTGAATTTGTTTTACATAATTCGAAACAAATGATTACATTATGTGCTTAAACAGCAAAAGTACAGGAAGTTTGTTTGGAAAGGTTAACATGTTGGTCATTTTATCCACTTTTGTTGCAAAATTTAAAGTTGTGGTTTATTTTTGTTCACTTGAGCAAGTGGTGCTTGGAACATAAATGTCCAAGAATGTGACTGGGCATTTGTTTTTGTCACTAACAGCTGCTAATAAGCAAGTTTCTAACTCTTATTTGTAAAAATAAAAATGCATTGTGGGCATGTAATACAATGGAATTTTTGTAGGACTACAAAACTTGCTATGATTTAAACTGTTCTTTTGGATATTTCCATAATTTGTGACTAAAATTGTCTAATTTTTTGGAATCATGACCTGTAAGTAACATTACAACGTTTCTAAGTTACAATTTTAGGTATGAATGGGTGCATAGCACATTTTTCGTAGAATTCAGACCCTAGCGTATGAAAAAGTCAGACAGAGCACTGATTGTGTTAGGTTTAAAAAAGAAAAAGACATTAATTGCAATTGTTTATAGGGAATAAGGACTGAAGATGTGTTTAATTGACAAAACCAGTTTCCCTGTGAAATACTAATAAATAGCAATGTATTCACTTGCGTACATCGCTACTGTGGCTTACAACCATTGTCTGTAGGGATTTGGGATGTGGAGTAATTGCAAACATTTTGAATGAGTTTAATTCTTCTCAGATTTCTTGATGATTTAAATGAGGGAGTGTATATTCAGCAAACAGTTGAATCTGTTTTTATCAATGATGATGGAAGACAACTGATGGTAATGTAGTTTTGTGATCACATTGTGTATGCTGGTGAACTTGTCTAGTGACATTTAGATCTTGTTTTAGTGTGAAGCATTGTTCCTGTATGGTGTGATGCTGCTTCTGGTTGACATGAAGATTGAAGGGTTGATTAGAGAAAGGATGCTGGTTTCTTTTTACCGATACAGGTAATTTAAATCTTTTTACGGATACAGGTAAATATAATACAAACAGATGTGAATAACATGAAAGGTTGAAGCGAATTTGAAGTTTCATTGAGTTCGCTGAATTACCCATGTTGGCTATCTTATTATGACACTTTGCAATTCAAGTGGATGAAAATGTTTCTTGAATCAAAGCTATAACCATATAACTTGTTGTGCAAGCATATATTTCATCTCTATGTGAGCCCTTTAATGCCTGCAGTGGCCGCTGCAGTAATGATTCGATACTTCAAAAGATGACCTTAAACAAAACTGAATGCCAACCCGACCACATGCACAATTGAAATGGACAACTAAACTGAATAAAGCCAATTGCTTCAGATATCTGTGATCACACCTGAGCAGTGATGGTGGAATGGAAAATGAAATAAGAACAAGAATAAAGGCAGCGTGGATGAGATGGAGGGAAGTAACTGGTGTCCTCTGTGATAAAAGAATGCAGATCTGCCTAAAGTTACTAATTTACAAAACTATTGTGCAACCAGTTGCCCTACAAGGCACTGAATGCTGACCAACAACTAAAACCACAGAACAAAAGTTGCACGTGATGGAAATGAGAATGGTGCGATGGACCCTTGGTTTTACCAGCATGCACCGAATCAGGAACACATCAGTTAGACAACAACTGGGAATTTCAGCCATTACAGAGAAAATGCAGGAACATAGATTACGCTGGTACGGACACGTACTGTGCACGAACCCATCCACAGTTGCTAGCTTGGCCTATAATATACATGTGGAAGGATGGACGCTGGCCACAAGGAAGACCACAGCAAAGATGGCAGGACACAATAAATAACGACCTCAAGACAACTGGATTACAACCAAGCGATGCTAACGACAACTATGGCGATCATGCTGCAACTGAGCAGACCCCACACCAGTGGGACAAATGCTAGGATAAAGAAGAAGAAGACTTCAAAAGGATACCTTGCTGTCTTCCGAATCCGAGGATGTCTTCACTGACTTTCTACTGCAATTCGTTCGCAAGTTATGGCCGATCATAACTTTAGCAGCCACTGTAGTGGCCGCTGTAGGCGTTTAAATGTTGCTATCACTCGCCATAAAATGCTATGTGTTTGCAATTTCTATATTAGCAGTACATACTTGCAGTCATGGAGCAGAAGTTTTTAGAGTCATTAATGCCTTCGGTGCCAGTGTCCGAATATATCATACTTCGAAATCCCACATTGAGCTGTTATTTTTGTGCCTCTTTGCAACTCCATCACTCGCCAGGTGATTGAGCTAGAGAGCTGTTTAAAAGATGCGGTGAGTCTTCTAGATTGCATTGAAAAAAAATTGGAAAGTTTTGGGTTTTGTTTTTTTTGTAGGTGTCGTCACAAGTGGCGTAGGTTTTAAGCCATTTTGGCCCAGGCAACCTGACCCTGGTCCCTAACTGCTGGAGGGAATTTTTTGACTCAAGTTGTTATTGGAAACTAGGCTATAATCCAAATTGTTTGAGCCTTTGAATGGCTTTCCAGTGTTTCTGGTTCAAAAGTTATGGCCACAAAACTAAAATTTTGGTAAAAATAAGCCAAAAACATAACTTTTGAACCAGAAATGCTAGAAAGCCAATCAAAGACTCGGATTATAGCTTGGTTTCCATTAAAAACTTGAGTCAAAAAATACCTTCGATTTCACTGTATTATAATTCAAACTTTTCAATCTAACATTTTTGCTACCATTATCGCTTAAAACAGCTTTCAAACTTCCAGCAGCGCATGTGTATTATTTATGTTTAAAATTTTGGTTAGGATGCTTGCCACAAGCCAAAGTGCAGCAACTCATCTGGATTACTATGCTGGAATACTCTTTACATTCATTCCTTGTTTTGAGGAAAAAGGACACACAGCTGTAATTAATAGCATGATGAATGCCCAATTATGTAAAAACATGTGCTTGATGTTGGTTCAAGATTGCAATTTGCATTTATGGACAGCCAAATCTTAGACAGTTTTTGTTTATGACTTTAAAATCAGATATTTTTAGCCGTTTGATTGTTGTGAATGAATATTCATAGTATGAAATGTGTTCTAAGCTAAGTTATGTACCACGCTGTATCTTTACCTAAGACAACTGTTGAACTAAATTTTGTTTATACTTCAGTGGTGCTGCAAAAGGTGCTGGTTCAGATAGCAACATTGATGATGTTTGCAAGTTGCTCAGAAGCACTGGTCATTCCTCTGCTGCTGGTTCAAAGCGTCCTTCCAATTATCCTGAAGCATACTTTGCTCGTGTCAAAGTCAACCCAGTTTATGTCAAAATGGTAATAGGCAGGCTGCGGTCAGATGATGTTTATAGTCAGGTGAGTCAAGTCTGCAGTTTAAGTTTTTAAAATATTACTTATTTTTCTTAAAATATTAGTCCAATTTGCTTAATTGTTCTTGTGCTTATTTGCTGCTTTGCTTATTGCAAAGTTTTTGGTATTGGAATTAATCAGCCTAAAATGTTAAAAGTAAACAGCTTTATCTGTGAATAGCTTTAGCTTTGGTTGCATTGTATTAAAGGCAAAGTGAGCTTAAAATGCAAATAGGAGTCGAACGTTCGTATTGCTCATAGGGTTTCAGTCTATATCTGGGCTCATGTCATGATGGCTACTTTTTTTCAGGTATCTGCATATCCTTTGCCTGAACACAGAAGCACTGCCTTGGCCACTCAAGCATCAATGCTTTATACAGTTCTTTATTTTGAGCCTTCCCTCTTGCACAGTGAACAAGCTAAAATGAGAGAAATAGTTGACAAGTACTTCCCTGATAACTGGGTATGTCACTGTCTTTGGTCATACAAAGTTATACAAAAGCATTCTCTTAATGAGCTTTTTGATCATGAGTAGATCACATTGCTGTTGTGGCAATTGGTGATTTATCTAATATTTTCTCATTTGTATTCACATTTTTTCTATTGCTTAGCTTATTACTGGATAAAGTTTGTTGCTCACAGAATTCTTTCATATCATTGACTTAGAATGTGTAGAAAGTTTAGTTCAAGGGTGTCCAACCTTTGCACACCATGCGCCAATTTTTCCAAATGTCAGTAGAGATGCGCCATACCGTCGGATATTTCTTGTAAGAATTCATTAGTCTAACAATTCGTTGTAACACATCATTAGTGATTTACCAGGTAATATAATCAAGTACAAATGGAATATCTAGTAAAGCAGCAAATAAGCTTCAAATTTACTTACTTTTTAATGAGACTTATCAAACATTTCACCAGTTTTTCTATCTTTGGAGTTAAGTATGTTACTGAGAGCAGCAGAAAATTCTTCAACTTTGAATCAGTCAGGCACGACCTCGTTTTGCTTTGAAATCAATTTCATGGACGAAAATGCTTACTTGCATATGTACGTCGTTTCAAAACGACATACATAGAACTTTGAGCGAATTTTCTTCGTTCTGGGAAACTTTCACAAGGCAAGGCTCGCCAGAAATCAATCACGTCGTCAGTACCAGGGACTGAAGAAAGCACATCAAATTTCGTTTTCAATATTAAATTTGTTTTGAAGTCAAAACGTTCCATTCATATGTTACTTGGCATTTTCATTATTCTTCTGTGACTAAGTGAGAATGGGTTTATAAATGCCAAAATACAGTCTTCTTCTTTAGCAAAATCACAAAAGTGATTTTCAAATGAGTCTTGCAATAACTTGATCTTTATACAGCATTTTCTCAAACTGCCATTATCAGCAGCACATTAAATCTGCTACTTAAAAACTGAGACTAGCTGATATCAGCAGTTCCTAACTGCGAAATGAAGAGTTTCTATTTCATCTTGAAAGTTTGTTTCAAGATGCTAACAGGCATCTCATAAGGGATTTGCACAAAACAAAAATCGACAAAATATTGGAAAAGCTTACTATCTTCACTTTACAGTATTATGATTACAAGTATGCATTGCACCACTTCAAATCATCCAATGCGCCAAATTGGGCGCATGTGCCACAGGTTGGCCACGGCTGTTTTAGTTGTTCCAGTGTTGAGATTTTTGTTCCTAGAACTTCAGTAGTGACTTTGATAACTTTCATTGCATGTGGTATCTAACACTGTGCAAGATATCTGCAATGACACAAATTGGATTTACTCATGCTTGCTTTGTCATTGCCACTGATTGCGTTTGGATATATATTTGTTTCATTTGCAAGAATTTTGTTAACTGTGTTTTTAATTCTGTTGTTTTTTTGTCTCAAATATCTGTATGCAGGAACAGTTGTTATTGATTTGGCTTACTACCACCATGATGCAATAAGTGACAAGTAGGTGTGAGACTAAACATGCACAATTCTGTTGAACTTGCTTATACTTCAAAATCAACCCATTGCAGAAAGTGTGCTGAGCAAAATAAAGTATAAACAAGAAACACTTCTTGGATACAGATCTTTCACATGCATAAAAAAGGTTGTATAACAGTCAATTACACATATCATGTGTGGTACCATTTCAACAGAATTGAGTTTTTTTGCACAAGAAATTCAAGTAATGATTTTCAGTCGCACTTAAGAAGAAACCTGAATGATCAAAATGATGGGGTGCATTCTTTACTGATAACACCTGCATTTGAATTGCAATAAGTAAGAATTTTTGTTTTAAAAAACAAGTTTTTTTAACAAAGTAAGGCAATATGAGCTTAACAGGTCACTATTTGAGTTTTGATACTGTGTAGCTGGAACATATTGTACTGTAACAGTGTTTTGTTACGCAGGTGATCAGCATTTATATGGGCATTGTTGTCAATCTAGTTGAAGCATGGGAACCATACAAGGCAGCAAAAATTGCTCTTCAGAACACTTTGGAAACTAACAATTGTAAAAAACAGGTATGCATTTCTCTTAAGTTGGAATTGAACTTTTTCGATTATTTGTAGCTTAAAAAAACTAAATTTGAAAAACGTACATCTCATATTCTTATTGGTTATGTCAGTAATCCTCAGTTTAAACAATTTCTGAAATTTTACAATGTCAAATAACAATGTCATCATCATCACTGCTACAACACGTGTGCAGGTGATATTGAATATCCCTTGAACCTAATGGCTAATTATAATTGGGTAATGGTGTGTTAAGACCTTGCAATCAAAAACTATATCAACAACATTAGGAATGGCAAAATGAATGCTTTTGTTGTTAAGTAGGTAGCAGGATTTATATCAACCTCTTCAGTTGAATAAAGTGTAGTATTGTAATCAGTGCTGAAAAGGTCCAACGAATTAGCTGAGAATGTAACCAAATTTAAGGCATGTAACAATAGAGGCAAAGATGTCAGCTGATCCCTTCTATGCTAGGTTATGGTACACTGTAGAGAAGTTATTAGATCCATTTTTTGTGCAATGACACTCTACAGCAGTGGCCACCAACCTTTTGAAACTGCGAGCTACTTCTTGTGTACCGATTAATGCGAAGCGCTACTAGTTTGATACACACTTCTGAAATAAAAATTTTGCTCAATTTACCTTCAATTATTTTAGTATTGATATTTGTTAATGTGAAGATGTTGATCATGCTAATGTCATTTTTAGAACAGGCCGGCGAGTGACGTACATGGTCCTAGGTGGTGACCTGGTGCTCGCAGGCACCACATTGGTGCCCCCTGCTCTACAGTTTTACTTGAATTATGTGGTTGATTTTGATATGCTTTGTTTTAGGGATGATTTATGTCAGTAATTTTTTAACTCTTTTTTGTAATAAATGTGTGATACTTGGAAAAAACATTTTCATACTTCTTATGTTGCAACTGTAATTACCTTGCGCTTTTTCAGTCTCAGCATTCTTTTTTTACCATTTTCAGTGATTATGATATTGCCCAAATAATTCAGCTTTTTTGGCCTCATTTTAACAGTGTTTAGTTGTTTTTTCATCTTTTTGATCTCTTTGAGAGATTTTGTTATGTACAGCAATGCAGTTAGTACACTGAATGCTATTAATATATAAAACAACAGCTTTGGTACTGTGATGCATTGTTCTGAATTATGATAATTAATTGGTATAACATATCCACCAGAGACAGGTGGGTTGAAGTTGCAGGTGCCACATGAATAAGACATTCTCACATTTATGAGTTTTTTTTCCAAGGACCTTCTTGTTCCATTTTGCAGGGCGTAGTATCCAACTAAGGAGACCAAATTGTAGGTAGCGTGGTATGTATACACAATGTGAACATTGTGACAAGGAAAGGATTCAGCCACTTGTTGAGGCATGATGGAGCAGTTGTAATCTCTTGCTGTTTGTTGCTCATTTACTATAGTTTTTAGTAAAATGAGGTTTCCATCTTTCATACTTTCCATTTTCAGTGCTGGAGATACTTGGGGCTGAAACACATTTAATCAATCAATTAATTGTTTATTTTGTTGAAGTGCTAGGATTTTTCTTATACACTGTGTATGCACTATGAATGAATTAAAACTCCCTCACAGTAAACGTGGTTTTTCATTTACATGACCAGGTCTTTGCCACTACAAACAAGCACTAATTGAGTTCACACAAAAGCAGAAAGAAGATAAGTGCGATAAAATTGCAAAATTCTTCAAAATGCTTATGCAATATGCAAGCACATAAACATCACTGTACCTGTATCTGTTTTGTTTGACATACAGATGCCTCCACCAACATTGCTGTGATTGCAGTATATAAACTTTCTGTTCCAAGCCACACAGCGTGTGTACTTTCCACTATAATGATGCTTGTTAGTACCGCTATAGTAAGTTTGGCATATGTAGAGAGCATTGAATTCTCGTACAAGCTCTTCTGCTTATGTAGCTTTTGATACATAAACAGTATTGGCAGAAGAAGACCTACAACAAGAACGTAATGATGTGAGACAAGTGCAGCAAAAACTTTTATATTTTGCAGCATGGAACCAGGCGCAGGCGTTATGACTCATAGTCGTAAACATTAGTATATATGTCAAATTCCAAGCATTGTCTGTTGTATGTTCAGCTGGATATTATCGTATGTTGCAGTTTCCATTTGGCTCTGCTCCTTTTCTGGAGTCTGACGAGCAAATCTAACACACAGAATACATATATCTATATATATGCAATTTACCTCCAGTGATAAGTTTTGTGAATACAGTGCTTGAATCGGTGATTGTGCAGTCTACAACGTAGTTTGACAATAAGTACATCTGTATCGGCGAAGTGAATGCAAGAGCTGTAGCTTGAAAGAGCGCTGACAGGATCAAAATCAGTGGATGCTGGTTGATCATTCTTTTCTTGTTTGCCTCCGCATTCTGAAGCACAGCATATACATTTAGTGAAGCTGGCAAGATCAAAACATGTACGAGTGAAAATTATGATTTAAAAAAGCGTGTGGCTTGTGAATCGAGATATTTTTGAAAGTCAAAAGAAAATTTCGTGAAACGCTGAAGCCGTAGATTAATTCATATTGTTCATCTTTGTCTACCATCATGCTTCTGCATTATGCTGATCGATACTGTATGCGGAAACTTCTGCTTTCATCAAAAATTTTATTCACACTCGTGTCAGTTCAGGTTGCGCGTTGTCTTGCCTAGCAAGGCTACAGAATCCCATTGCTGTGCCAGTATTTTGAAAAACTTCTTTCCTTGTAGAAAAAACGATTCTATACATGATGCTTTCCTTGTAGAAAAAACGATTCTATACATGATGCTTTCCTTGTAGAAAAAACGATTCTATACATGATGATTAAGAAGGAAGCGTTGTTTGCGATGCATGGAAATTATTCGGAGCTATTGGTATTTACAATCCACTATGCTTCAACGATACACTTCAGCTGATATTTTTAAAAATCTGGTTTTCGTCCGTTTCAAACTCTTGCTACGGAATTGTTTTAGACATGATTGTCTGTATGGAAAAAATTTGTGACCATTTCTAATAATCTTGGGGGAAATGCACGTTTTGTTAACGTGTCTGTTAACAGTTTTCTTTGGCCTTGAGTTTGGTTGTTACGGCGCTGTCATAGTGAACCTCGGTAAAGTCTTCTAATATGGAAGATACAGCAACTTTTGTATTACCCTTCAATTTGTTTTTTATAGTTTTGAGATCTAAGCCTGATGCACAGCAGAAAAAGCACTTCACTGCAACAAGAATTTTACACAGACAGTCGCTAAACAACGCTGTGTTTATTTCTCTCGATAATTAGCTGGTTTGCCAGGTTTGTCCATGGGGCACGTTTTTCTGTCCCATCCCATGAGATTCTCCTGACCGGTTGCGACCCAGCACTCCCTGTGCAACAGTGTTGATCTTGTGGCGGCTCTTGCCCGCATATATGCAAAACTTCGGCCTGAACCTGGTTTGTAACAGAAATTATCCATCAGTCAAGGGGCCACGACTTCATAACCTTCGGGTTTTTACGGTGCCCTTGCGTTTTTACAATGATTTGTTTTTCGTGTTTATTAATTTCTGATTATCGCAAAAGAAACTCAACTCTCACAAAATTACCAATATTAAGTACATTATATCGTGCGCATGTCTAGCTTTTATAGACCCTTCCTAAAACAACCCAGCCAATTAAAATTGGCTGGGTGACCTTTTTTTATTTGTCACCCAAAAACAGGACCAGCGACATTATTTTCGGACCACTCCGCCACGACAATGAACATCTACGTCTATCACTTAATGTGTTGTGAGCATTTAATAATGGTTTTAAAGTTAAGAAAATTTCTGCTGTATGACGTAAACTTACTAACGATGGGATATGGCGCAAATTTCAAGTCCATTTTCCCATCCAGTGGGGTTCTCATCAACATCCAGTGGGGTTCTCATCAACATCCAGTGGGGTTCTCATCAACAAGCCTGAGGTTTTCGTCCAAGCGAGTTCACGAGTTGTACGGGCCTTAAACGTTTTGTCCCTGGCGACCCTTTTCATTGCACTCACATCTTCGTTTTGTTAACGTTTTTTCGATTATTGGTAAATTAGATTTGGCCGTTCCTAGCATCTTATAGATTTGATTTGGCCGTTCCGAGCATCTTATAGATTTGATTTGGCCGTTCCTAGCATCTTATAGATTTGATTTGGCCGTTCCTAGCATCTTATAGATTTGATTTGGCCGTTCCGAGCATCTTATAGATTTGATTTGGCCGTTCCTAGCATGAGCACCCCAACCGTCCTGGCAAGAAGCAAATTACAGGCTTCGGCCTGCCGCCAATTGACGTCACCAAGATCAAATAAAAAAGATCAGTCGACTTGCAACATGAACATGTCAGACTACAGTTGTGGTGCAGTCAAGGTGAATAATGGCCCAAATGGGTGGATGAAAAGTAACGGAATTTCTTGGTTAGATTTTGGTTTAGGGATCCCCTAAAACACATTCNTGGTTCCCTAGGGCCTAAAAGGTTCACGGTCCTCAGTTACAGAACCCCTGCCTTAATGAATCTCTTCATTTTTAGTGTTGAACTTCGTCGTGAACGTTTTCATGCGGTTTCTATTGTTGTCTCAAGCATGCAAAACGATAGTTAGAGTCACTGGGCGCGCAGAAATACTGTATGGTGTACAGACTTTCCACACAGTTATACCTTGCTTTGTAAGAAAGCTTTACAAAGTGTTGGTTTTATGATTCGGGCCCTAAATACTACGCGTCTCATATCGCAGGGTGTTCGGTTCACGTGCCAACGAGCAACCCACCCACAGCGAGCTCGGTACCACACTCGTTAGTGGTTGTTCCTTTAAATAGCAACATCCGGCGATTACTTTCCAATCAGTTGCGATACAAAATGACAGATTTAAAAATACTGAAAAGCAAGATTTGGAGCGAAAATTTCTAATAAACTTTTTGCTTTGTTCAATACGCTTCCCAGGCTGCTTGTTGTATCGTTTTCGATGACCCAGCCTTTATTCCCAGTTTCCATCAGCATGTGTGTGGCTGCCGTGGGTACCTCGATGCAGCGACACGTTGGCTGATGTTTTTGAGAATTTCTTTGGTAACAATGGCTCGTGAAGATATAAAGTCGGGTCTGCACAACTCAGAAAGCTCGAAGTGCCAAATCGATTAACATAAATTCGTCGCGGGCCACAAAAGTCTATTTCATTTCGATGTGGAGATTTCGTTGTAGTTTGGAAGAAATTGTGGAACGACAATTAATTATTCGAGGTCGAGCTTTTGCAGCATTTTCTACAATTAAAAAAGCTCTCGCATCGGGCCGCATGTTGTGCAGGCCTGTTTTAAGCCAATTATATGGTAAAGAACTGAAGTAGCACCGGCATCAATGAGTTCCTTCAAAGTCTGACGTATAATTCATTAAAAGTTTTCAAGTAGCAGTTGGTCAACTTGTTTGCCTCTACGATCTTTCAGGTCTTTGTAGTTGCGCATGGCTATAATGCCATTGTTTTATTCAGCAATATATGGTTACGTCATGCTATTCGCTCTTGCAGGGCACTTGCTTTATCAGATATTGTTGCATGCTACAAATACTGAAATACACGACTACACTAACTCCTAAATTTTCTTTTCATTTCCGGTTCTATAAAACACATGTCAGATGTACCTTGATTGTCTTTGCAGTTGTTGAACTAGATGCATTGTTTTGTTCCGTTGCAATACTTGCTTGATCCACTATTACCAACAGTTCTGAAAAGATGCAAATCCAGTTACTTCATTCCAACACGTTGCGCTGCACTTACAACAACTTACCATTCCCGATCGCCCATATTCCCGTGAAGGAGGTGAGCAGTGAAAGAGATGAGAGAACCAAGAGTTTCAGCTTCAGCTTCTCATCTGAAACAAGAAATTGCTTCAATAATTGTTATAGTTCCGTTTATATTTGAAAACAAAGCGTTATGCTTCAACGACACACACACACCACCTGGTGTCGTAAGCGGGAGTAACTCCCCGGCGATGTATAGATGCGCATGCCAAACATCCAGACCAGAGTTAACCACCAGAAGACATATTGTTAGAACTTGGCACGAGAAGCTGAAGTGCCGAAGCAGCTCTCGCATACAACTGCACAGCACAGTGCTAATGTAATATCTCGCCCATCCGTAGAAAGGCCTCACCAGCACAGCCTGCATCGTTGGCCAACGACCTGAACTAAGTGATGGGTGCGGCTGCACTTCCATCGCCTTTTCAGAGAACATGTTGTTTTGATTTTTTCCTGTTGTGTTGTGAAATGCACACGTGTGTCCAACAAATGGTTCACTGATTACTGCTTTTATCGTTGTTTTCACCCTTTCAACAACAAAACGGCGACTACTTGCAGAACAGTGTTTCTCAGGTCTGAGAAAGTGCTTAGTGGTTGCTGTTCAGCAATTTGCACAACTGTAATTTGTCGATAATTTATTCACGCAGCTCATTTGTTTGTGGGAACTTGTTATTCCCCCCCATACTTTGTTAATAATTCAGCGGTTGACGCTTGTTCGCGATCGCAGGCGACCAGGAATGGGAGGCAACTGGTTCAAAGCTATAAAGCGGTCAATCATTTCCTGAAGGAAGGTGTTCTAACGGAAAACTTTCTTCTTGACAACATTCCTAAGTTGATGAACTGCTTGCGAAATAGCAACGTAACGCTTCGTTGGCTCATGCTGCATACAGTGTCCACAGGTACAAGTCACGATCTCGGAATTGTTTATTTTCTGAATAGTGGTCGTGAATCTCTTGAAAAATGCTGCCGACGATGATGAATTTATAAGATCAGTTTTTGCTTTTCCTTGAATCTTCTTCGTTTCTCAAATATGTGATTTTGTGTTTACTTCTTTATTCACTTTCGACGAAATCAGAATCTGACAACGTGAAAAAGTGCAGACAACTTCGTGATCTGGTGACGAACAACTGCGAAATAAAATTACTCGACATATTCCAACTTCTACTCAACGTTGCCCAACTTGAGCTGAAGCTGAAAGATGTGAGTTGCCACTGCAGTTGTTTGTGTAGAAACACAGCCTTTTAGTTTAACGGCTTTTCTCGCATCAGATGTTCAAAGCGATGCTGCAGGAGAAGGAAAAGAACTGGGACAAGTGCAAAGCAGAGGGGGTCGACCGGATGAACGAGCTGGCTGAAGTGTTCGGAGGGGGGAAGCCGTTGACGAGGATCGAGAAAAATGGTTTGAAGCTTTGCGCTTTTGCTGAAATATTGCTCGTTTTTTCTTATTCGCATCGTCGTATTTTGGTTTAGATGAATTATTATGGTCATGCGCTTTGAGTCATTTTTTTACAATTCAGCCATAGTGTTGAATTTATATTTTTCCAACATTTCTGTAAACCTCACCTCTCACAAGAAGCCATGAAAATGTGTTTTTTTTCTGTAAAACTTCATTTAGCGTTTTGGAGAAGTTCTCCACGTGTGCAGAAATTCCCAAGTGTGCTTTAGCTCAGAAGCAGTGTTTTTCCTTAAATCCAGGACATAGTGGTTGAAACCGAAATCGCGACAAAAGTGTCCAGTACATTGAGCGAAAAATTCAAAATTATTTTGTATCATAAAAACGTCAGACCTAGTTTTGCGTTGAATCAGCTGCAGTGTTGATAAACTATCCTCACCGTCATCACCACCACCGTCATCACCGCCACCGTCCTCACCCCCACCGTCATTACCCCCACAGTCATAAGCCCCCACTGACGTCTGTAGCAGTTCTTGCTGACAGTGTTTGCAAGTCACGTATATTGAGTTCGAAAGAAGCGTGTGCACGGCGCAAGCGGAAACATGATTTATTTCTTCCCCGTTGTGAGAAAAATCTCTTAATTATTGCTTGAAGTTAATGACGCTATCCTGGGTATAATGGCAACTGTGTTTTATTTTTTTCATGACAGAAAGTCAGTTTTTGTCCTCAAAACTTAGATTCTAGGAAACTTCGATAGCAATTTCTGAAAACATTCATTCTTCTGCTGCATCTTTCTTTTTGAAATACCAGTCACTGCTGCAAATCTCGGCTCTAATTCTAATTGTAGAAAAAATAAACTCCTTTCCTATGACAATAATATTTAAGCGACTTCCAAAAGCTGAACACTAGCTTGTTTTAGTAAACATTGTGGTTGAGAGCGGACTTATGCAACAACAACTTTTGATGCAATAGACATGGGGGTTCCCCTATTACTGGCAAACGAGCTCTCATTCTACCAGCCACTAAATCAACTTATTTCGCAAGTTACGCGTAAGATTGAAATCTCTGATCGATAAACGTAGTTTTGCAATCTCAATTCCATGTGACCTTTGTCCACTCTTAATGTTCAAATTTAGCTTTAAAACTGCTACTTCACTGAAATGCTGGGGGGTTCATTCATGTTTTGAAAGCGGGCAATCGCAGAAACTTGGCGTTTGCAAACTTAAGTAGGTTAGCGGGTGAATGGTAAAGAACACGTGTTTCAAACTCATCTAGTTTGCTACAAACAGGCAACGATGGAGGTTTGAGTGAAAAGTATGTTTCATTTGTGACTTTGTTCATGAGTATTTTGGCGATGGAATGACGCACACGCATGACATGAACTCAAGTATATTTTGTGATGAACTTACATATTTTGCATTTTCAAAGTGTTTTCTGAATTTGTGGAACAATTCCACATTCTGGATTGCGAAGCAACAAAGCTTCGTATTGAGCGAAACGCGCGAAGCCATTGTCGAAAGCTAATGAAAAATGCAGTGTTGCTACTTGCATGGCCATGCAGTCTCAGTTTTGACTGTTTAATTGATAAACTATTTTAGCAAACACTTTATTTTTGCTGTAGTTAGAGGGTCGGTCAGGCTTGCTCTCCTGCTCTGACCGTGAAACGTTCGTTTTGCGGTTCTGAGATAGAAGTCAGTGGAGTCGTGGTTTGCTGCAGCACCCATCCTTACTGGGGTTTGCTGCAGCACCCATCCTTACTGGGGTTTGCTGCAGCACCCATCCTTACTGGGGTTTGCTGCAGCACCCATCCTTACTGGCTGAAGGTTTAGCGTAGCTGTCGCCATAATTTTTTGTTTTGCAAACGCGAAGCAGGTTGAACTTTGGCGCCGTGTTACCAGCACACTAAACACCAATGCCTGTGCTCATCATGAACAACTTATCCAAACTGTTTTATGAAACGTTGGCCCCTGTAGCTGCAGACCTCTATTTTCCAGTGCCACTCATACACAGCTATCGATATGTTTTTAGATCAGTTACGTTCCTGGTTCAGTCAGATATCGAATCAAATATCGTTGCTCGATTACAACGATTCAACGTCAGCTGGGAGGAAGATGGTTCAACTGATCCAAGCTCTTGAGGAAGTGCAGGAGTTCCACCAGCTCGAGAACAATTTGCAGGTTACAAACACGAATGAGCTCAACTTTGTGAAGTTTGTTGGTTTCTAGGTGTGCCAGTTCTCGTGATTATCGTTGGTTTCTAGGTGTGCCAGTTCTCGTGATTATCGTTGGTTTCTAGGTGTGCCAGTTCTTGGCTGACACTCGCCAATTCCTTCATCAAATGATACGAACGGTGAATATCAGAGAAGAAGTCCTCATCACGATGGGGATTGTGGCCGATCTTTCTTACGCCTGGGTGATCATGGACCTGAAGTGAGTCGTTGTTAGGCAGTCGAATGCAGTTAAATTGCATTCATATTAAACGCACCAAGGAATAAAGCAAAGTCATCCGTGCAAAGCCGACACACAAAGTGAGATATAATCTGGTCTGATACCATCAGGATATTTTCACATAACTCTGCTGAACAAAGTTGTTGTTTGTGGATAAAGTGATATCTAGTATCTGTTGAGACAGTCTTTTGTGTCTGTCCAGCTACACAAAGCTAATGCAAGAGGGCGTGAAGTCGAACCCATCGCTCGTCATAAAGCTACGAGCAGCTTTCCTGAAGCTTTCGTCTGCCCTCGAGTTACCTCTGCTCAGGATCAACCAAGCGAACAGCAAAGACTTGCTGAGCGTTTCTCAATACTATTCAGGCGAATTGGTGACGTATTTCAGGAAGGTAGGTTAGGAGTGGTTTTCCAACTTCAGCACCTTTCTGTAGTTCAACACAATATTTTGCACGCTCTTGTCTTCAAATTGAAGCAGTTGTAATGCAGAGCTTTTCACCACATGTATGGGGCAGCTGGCAGTGCCTGTTTAGACATAGTCTTGGTTAAATGCAGTTGACGCTCGAGACCGAAGACGCGTGTGTGCAGCTGACAAGAAACGAACCTTCTTTGTGCTGCTAGCGGTGTGGTGGAAATATAAACAGTTTTATCGTAGAGCTTACTGAGGAAGACACAAACGTTAATTGTAAACTTGACTGTCACTTCCAGTAAAGAAATTGTAAGTTTATTTTTCTCGCGAAAACATCGATCGCATATTAGCGCCCTTGTGTTGCTAACCAGGTACTTCCAATTGTGTTGCTAACCAGGTGCTTCTAATTGTGTTGCTGGCCAGGTGCTCCAAGTAATCCCAGAGACAATGTTCCGACTTCTCGCGCGCGTGGTCCAAATACAAACCACGCAGATCCAGGAACTACCGACCAGACTCGAGAAGGAAAAAATGCGAGATTTCGCTCAACTCGACGCCAGACATGAAGTAACTGTTTTTTTTTCTGTAATTGCTCACAACTAATATTTCTTCCTGTGCAAGTTATACAGGTTTGTTGTGTATGTACGAACATGAGCAAATGTTGGTGTTTCTGTTGTTGATACTGTTGGCTTTACCCGGCTTGGCAGGCTCGCACCAGCATTGGTTTGCTTATCAACACAACGACTATCTTCCTGCCCAGCGACACTCGGTACATAATTCTCGCAGTGTGGGTTTCAAATGCGAATGCAATTCGCAAAATCTTGTTACGTTTAATGCTGCCTTTAGGGCAATGGGTCATGAGCGAACATCCCCGAACTGCGATCCGGACTTCTGTTCTTTCGCTTGTGCCTCAAGTTGACTTTTTCCACAGAACCTGTCAACCGCAAGGCTTACAACAATTAAAAGTTCTAGGTTTGCTGAAGGTTTTCGAGGAATCAGCCGACTGGGCTCTGCTTTCTTCATTTTTCGATGATTCAAACTTGCGCATGTCTATGTTCAAGTACGTAGCACTCACCACAGTGGGGGTAAGCAAGGAATCGATCGACACACTTTTTAATAGGAAATCGATTTCACGTAAAATTACGCATCCTCAGTCCTGAAAATTGCCAGCAAAGAAAAAGCAGACAAACCCAAAGACAAAATGAATAAATCATAACACAAGCTCAGAAATCAGAGCAACTAAACTGATTGATGTCTCAACAAATAAAGCCGGAAAATACATCTTACTTTAGCCTTTCAGCTTTTCACCCATAAGCTTTGCTTGCAATTTTCAGGACTGATGATGCGTAATTTTACGTGAAATCGACTTTCTATTAAAAATAACCGATAAATTCCTTGCTTACCATATTGTGGAGTGTACTTACTTGAACCTCAAAGCTTGCCAAACCCCAGTAAGTGATGTAACACCGAAGTTTATCGCGAATTTAAACTCTGTTCCACTTGGCCCTTGACATACGTCATTAAGCTCCACCCAGTCCATCACTGTTAATGTTGTTCTTTTATCTGCGGTTTGTTATTCTGCATAAAAGAGATCAGTCAAAGTCTTCTGATCAAGCGTGACGTGCACTGTTCTCATTGGTCAGGGAAGTCACGTGATAGAAGCAATGTGTTGATGACAGGTGGCAAAGCTGACGCACAACATCTCCGTCTTCACCGAGGGGATGATGATGATGAAGAGCACGTTGGTCGGGATAATCAAGATCGACCCAAAGCAACTCCTCGAAGATGGTATTGAGAAAGAGCTGGTGATGCAGGTGGCTGCAGCCATGCATAGGACCCTGCAGTTCAACCCAAGAGCAAAGGCAAGATCGTGTGTTTGCTTGCTGCCAGTCATGGGGTGAATGATTTTAGCCAAAGCGTAAAGTCTTGGCTAAAGTCATTGTTGGCCTTTTATGTCAAGGACGCCGGGAACAGCGGTAGAGCAGCGGTGGGGGGGGGCAGTAAAAAGTTGAGGGCAATGGAAGCTTCTAAAAAAACGAAATGTTCTGGGTGTGCGAATAGCTGCAATAAAATGTTTCAAGTCGATCTTGATAAACCATGAAATGACCAATGATGCTGTTGTGAAAATGCACCTCCGCTCCCGTTGCCCCTTTTGAAAAAGCAGGGGTACAATGCCCTCGCTCCCCGGCGTCCCTGTGTCATGTAATGACGGTACCCTCTTTGGGGCCAGCATAACACAGTCGTGGGTTAGTTATTTCGAACCTGTGCGAAGTGCATCCTTCTATTCAGGTCAGCGAGTTGATGCCGAGGTTGAAGGCCTTGTCTCAAACAATGGAAGGTTTTCGACGATCGTTCGAATATATTCAGGTAAAGAAACCTTTCTTGCTTTTACTTCCGGGCAGAAAAAACATGTTTCACCAAAATAGTTCTGATGCAAACGCAGGATTACGTCAACATATACGGTTTGAAGATCTGGCAGAGAGAAATGTCCAGAATCATCAACTACAACGTTGAACAGGAATGTAACAGCTTCCTCCGACAAAAGGTCAGTCTGGTTGTTGAGTTTCAAAACAATTCACACCTAACCTGCAATTAGTGACAACTATGTCAATCTAACTGATGCCTTACTATAAGTGGAGGCTGTGCAGTACAGTTGGTTAGCACGCGCCACCTAAGCTGATGGGTTGAGTTCGATTCCCGGTCGGGTCACACCGAAGACTTACGGTACTTGCAGTCTGTCCTGCCTCGTGCTCAGCGTTGATGGGAGGGTGCAAGGGAAGCTTCAAGCGCGGTGCTGAGACTTGCCACCAGTGCAGCATTCACTGCGAAAGTACCCGCGTGGCCCATGGCGCAAGTAAGTGGAGATGGGCGCTGCAGACCCACCGCGACACTCCAAAGGGAACACATAAATCGATATTAACGAGATTTTCCTTTCTTTCTACAACCGGGGGCAAATATGGTAAAAAGTTGCTAGATGTTTCAATCTTGTTTTTTCAAAGACATTTGAAAGTTGCGCAGGAGGCCTTTCGTCAAGGATCGAATTTGTCGGATCCCGCGTTTCTCAAATTGCACTTTCTTTCAAAAATGAGCTTCTGCATTAAAAGCTCACTCATATATCAATCAACCGTATCCGTTCCACGTGGATGAAAACCACTTGTGGTTTAACACGTCATCAACCGTGAAAGTCGTTACTGCGAAGCAACGCAACGCCTAGAATGTGATGTGTAGTTTCTGCGTTGAGATTTTACGGCAATTATTAATACCAGCTTTCTTCGGCAAGGTGCATGATTATGAGAGCATCTATCAGTCCAAAGAGATTCCCATTCCAAGATTCCAGCCCGTGGATGGATCCATAAACTTCATTGGGAGGCTGGCCCGAGAAATCCTCAGAATCACTGATGGAAGGTATGTCTGTTGTTCATGCTCAACACTGGATGCAGCTGTAGCTTCAAACGGAGTGTTCTGTTTCTCACGAGCGAGTGATTGCGTCTCAAGTTTGATGCAGTGATTTTTGTTTAAGCAGTGACGACTGAACCGCCAGGTGATTTTAAAAGTACAACCCTGCAACAGTTTGGGTTTTGCAAAAAGTTCTACTCTAAACCACAGCACTCAACTATGACCGGAATCCACAATTCGGTCGGTCGACACATTTTACGTTTCTGATTGGTTCCAGGCCCGTCTCAGTCAGAAGTCCGCTTACGCAATTCTTAAAATACAAGAATAATAAATGTTTAGGTGGTTTTCAATTCTTGTGGATTTACGAGTGTAGTACAAACTAGTTGAGTTTGGCAGGGGCTCAGATTTATCAAGAAGTTTTAACGTAATGACGTGAGTTGCACGCGGTAACAATGCGGTCGCTGTTTCCTCCCCATTCCTTCCTATTTTCCCCCTCAATCCTTCCTATTTTCCTTCCCAATCCTTCCTATTTTCTTCCCCAATCCTTCCTATTTTCCTCCCCAATCCTTCTGAGGGGACCAGCGATGGTCGGTGTTACTGGTTTGTCTGCCTTGCCACCTATCAACGCATTGAAAGGTTCTAAAGTTGGGTTTGTTGTAGATGTTGTAGATTGGCCAAGGTTTTGGTCGAAACATTAGTGTTACTATAAAGCTTTACAGAAACTATTCTGCATAAGTTTTGCTGATCTCCGAAATTGGGTTTGCATTTCAAAACAAACGCGCTGTTCAGTCTTTGAGATGCAACCTTGTTTGTAGGTTTATTCAAAAGCCTTCATTCCAAATAACATTATTAGTTGACAAAATGTTAAAGTCTCATTGTTGTTTTTCAAGGACGACTTCATACATCGACATGCTTGGCACATGGTACGATGGCAAGACAAAGCAAGAAGTTGTTGACAGGCAGCTGTTCTCCAGGTTTGCAGCCTTTCTCTTTGCTGTTAACAAAGCATCTTCAACACTCAGCCGTAATTTTGGTAATAGCTTCGTCCAAGGTCATTGGGTGTCGGTTCGAAACCCGGCCGCTCCACTCTGGTCTTGTCGTGACAGGTTATCTGAATGTTGTTGTGTTATTGTATTTTCAAGTTAACACAAGGCTCGGTCAGTGCCAGGACAAACTTGATAACTTGTCCCTCGTCGTTATTAGATGTAGTCGCTACGCGATGCACTGCCTCTTGTGGGTTTGCTAACAATGCTCCGGCCCACCGAAGCCCCGTATTTCCGCAGCATACAGGAGGGCCTGGGGACGTATGGCCTGTGCGGCCTGGACCGCCTGTTCAGCTTCATGATCGTGCGCGAGCTCCAGCAGTTCATTCGCATCGTCAGAGGCAGCATCGTGCAGAGCAACGAGTGGCTCAGCCTGCTGTCCGAGTTCACACAACGCATCACGCCTCACCGGAGAGTTGTCGGTGAGTGACTTTCGGGCCTGCTGCCCGGCCAACTTGGCCAGCAGGGCCTGGCCAAGAAAAAGTGTCCAAACAAAGTGATGTTGGTTTCATTAACTTCTGTCTCTTTCATGAAACAACCGATCTTCGACTTTTCAGCTTTTATGCTGATGACCTTGCTTGACCTCAGATGACCTTACTTGTGGATCCATTCAAACAACGTTTTGTTGTAAAACCAAGCACCTCTGATTGTTTTGCCAAGTCTTGAGTTCGTCGAGGGTTCATTTAAAATCGTCGCGGGTTCATTTCTATCCAGGACTTTGGTTTCACACCGTAACTTGCTGGGTTCGGTTCAAACATAAGCTGTTGTTTGTTCGTTGGGATCTCGAAAACAAATATATGCAAAATTGGTTGTTTTCCGTGAGGCACAAACACATGAAGGCAGCTCACAGACGCATAGCACGCTTGTTTGGAAATTATCCTTGACTGGTTTTGTTATTACGCTGCAGAGAACCCGAACAGAGTTTACACGAGCGTAGTGCAGAGGATGAGCAGAACCTCAGTGACTTTCATTGAAGTAATAATGAGAGTTGGTCAGATCCAAATCCTGAAGCGTCTGATTGCGAACGAACTGAACTCGTCATGCAGGTTTCACTCCAAGTTCCTCGCTTCTGGACTGGACAACATGAACAGGTGGGTGATGTTGCTGAATTGGGTCTTTCATGTTTTTCGCACGAAACGCATTCAACTTCATGGGGGGGTAGGACTTCTGAAAAAGCAATTGTATTGACGCGCAAAACAAGTGTTTCATGTTTTGAGTATTGTTGGATTTCCATGGATTTAATGAAACAACCCTCATTGCTTGGGTGACGAAATTATTGATCCAGGCAGCCGTTGTCGACGTTAATCACGATTGATGACGCAGCTTCATGTCGAGCCATTCATCAGGAATGAACAGCAAATCTTTTCATGAAAGTGAAAATCAACGTAGTCTCGATTTCCCGGGCATGCCTGCTGTCATTTCCAGCATGTATGTTTAGATATTTCGTCCCTTACAAGTCCCCATCACGATTGAAGTGGGGCCAGACTCGCCCGTTTTGCCGACGCCAGCACGTTTTTTGCTTCGTCTTTTTTGATGCTTAGTGCTTTCACCCTATTAACGGCATTTTTATGTATGTAATACATATATCGGAATGGACCCTTTCTAAATTTCAACCAGGGTCCCCACACAACTTACCCCACCACTGCATGCGGGTGCTGACGTCACGCAGGAATGTGTTTCGTGTTTGGTTTTCGCTCAAACCAGGCGTCGCCATGGAAACACCCCGCGCCCCTTTCGCAACAGTCGTGCTCTCGCAGCAACAGACGCCCTGTTTTTCGAGGGGTGGCAACGCGATGCGGTATAATTCTGTCCAGATACGTGTCAAACTTTTTGAAAGTTTTTGAACTGTTCTTCCATCAAACACAACTATCGCCTCCTTTGTGGGTGGAAACGGAAAAAGTCCCGAAAATTGTGTAAAAATTGGAAATTGCTGTAAACAAAGTGGTTCAACCATTAATTGGTGGTTGCAGGGCTCTGATGACCGCCACCCGGGCACATTACCAGGACCCCACCAAACCTTACCCCTCAGAGGAAAACCCCATGATGTCAGAGCTGACGACGTTTCTTGAGGCGACTGGGATGGGAGATCCCCTCACGAAGATCTACGTCACGACCAAGTGAGTCATCGGATTGTTTGTGAGTTCGGGTAAACCAGGGTTGCGGAGCCGGAACTCAAATATCCGGATCCGGTTCCAAACATCTGGTTTGCGTTGCATTGTCGACCACATGCACTCATGCGTTGCATTGTCGACCACATGCACTCATGCGTTGCATTGTCGACCACATGCACTCATGCGTTGCATTGTC
>JGI24158J21664_10001249_pt1 | contig 28033 bp, 21 predicted proteins | sample Ectturendosymbi3_FD_21664 | JGI IMG/M metagenome (IMG submission 21664) | reverse complement strand
GAATATTACTTGTCTGTTTAATGTTTTAAAGAAGTTTGCTACTGTGCGTAGAAGACCAAGTGAAGCTGCTGTATTGTCTTCAACTACTTGGATCAAAGCATTGCAAACCAGTAGGAGAATTATGACCAGAAATCATAGGTCAGGATTATCGTTTGCGATCAGACAGTCATCGTGCTTCGGCGATGCCGCGCAATAAAGTACATGGCTTCCTGACAACGTAACGAAATCTTAGTGTCTATTTTACTGGGATTAAGGTCACAGTGCGTTTTTGTTTTGAGTTGCCGCTTATTCCAATAGAATGGAACTGTGGAGTGCCAAATGTTGACAAGTCAATCAACACCAGCACGTGCTTGCAGGGCAAAGTCTTTGTGCAAAAACATTTAAATCATGTGTCGGCAGTAGCGATTGCAGCCCTCTGGATTAACCCGAGTCTTCGACTACGCTTTGTATTGTAGAAAGCAAGCTTGCTTGCTTTGCATGTTTGTGGCACCACTCACTTCACAGATAAAGGTTGTTAACTCAGGCTCTTTCCATTGGGCCTTGTCAATGTTCAAATATTTTCGTCCATGTTGGCCTTCCGCATTCAATTAGCAGGTGACGTGAATGAAAAAATATCGTTCATAGTAATGGTTCTCTTGAATACATTTGCTCGCGCTTTGCTTGGGCTCATCCAATGGAGCCCGAGCTGCCCTCTGCAATTAAGTATTTTTTCAAAGTTAATTAATATCAAATTGAATGCTTTTTTGAAGCAATGGGTTTGCATAGAACATTGGATTTGAATTCCAATCCAATGGACATTACCCATTCGAGAATAATTTCAAATGAACAATAAACTGTCTGGTAACTCGGGCTAATATTAATGAGCCTTAGACGCAGAGGATTCACTGGCGTTATCATGGTTCTGTGACGTGCGTTACGTAACAATGGATGAATTCCCATGAGAACTTCTTATTCGTTGTTGCGTAACCAATGTCACAGAGTAATGATAGTGCCAGCCAGAATGAGCAAATGGAAATTTCAGTGATACAAGCTCCGAACGGTTGCATTCACTCAGTGTAGGTTGCGTGATGAGCCCAAGGGACGCTGCTGATCTGGAATCGGGCCTGAGTGTAGGTCTGCAAGTTAGTGCGCTGCAGCCTTTCTGAATAGCCATGATCATCTCTTGTCAATTGAAACGTTGAGCTGCTTAAATTGCCAAGTGTGACGCTTACGCACGTTTGTGGCACAAACAGTCACAATTGGTGAGCAAAAGGTCTGTCCGGAGTCGTTAAAATTTTCTGCGACTCAGACCCCTCAGGTTGAAAATCCTTCCGACTCCAAAGCCCTGCCTGCTATGCACTTCCTGCTTCAAAAGGCAACTGCAACAAGCATTGCAATTTTCTTTCAAGTGTGACAACAAGCTTGACTTGTGGCTCTCTGAGACTGAGCAAAACTGTTAAAAGATCTTTTGTGACTGCTTGCATTGGAACCTAGCCTGAGTTTTTGCACTGTCTTTGACTGCTTAAACACAATGTTCTAACTAAAACACAAGATTGTATGAATTATTCCTGGTTCTTGAGTTGATGCACAACATGCTATGCTCAATCAGGCACAAAATATGTAAAACTGTGCTTTGATAATGGTTATTTGCATGTCCAGTATGCATAGAGCACATTTTGATATGGGTTTTAGGTAATGTTTAAAACTGACAGTTTAGACATAATGGTAGTTATATTGTCAACAATGACTTTTATGGCTATGCTATTTTATAGGAAAAGTTAGCTTAATGAGCATTAAGAGAGCTAGCTGTTAATTTGATGAAATGCGAATAGAAACCTGCTCTTTTTGTGGTTCACCAGTCTATCCTGGTCATGGAATGTGCTTTGTTCGCAATGACTGTAAATCTTTCATGTTCTGTAGAGCAAAATGTCACAAGGCCTTCAAGAAGAAGAGGAATCCTAGAAAGGTAAATTTTTTTCACATGCATATGAAACTTTGGGTTTTCTCTCTGTGTTGCACCATTTTCATATATATGACATTTTTGCCCCTTTAGAACCAGCTATAAATGTGCAGTGTTTGACCCATGAGAACAACATAAAATGCATGTTAGAAGTTATTGCCACCAGCTTGATTAAATATGATTCAACTTTACCGTTCATTTTTTACAAAGTTTAAAGTAATAAATTTATATCATTAAAACCTTGACTCAGCAAACAAAAAAAACCATCATGGTATACTTTTCATGAACTAATCTGTTTCCGGAATTCTCTGTATGCTTTGGAATTAATTCAAAATCATTTGATTATATACCATTTCTAAATTTTGCTAATGAAGTCATAGTTGGTGTTTCCATAGCATTTGTCTAGATCAGCTATGTCCAACCCAAATGGCATACTGAGCCAAAACTTATGTTGCTGTCTTGACTAGGGCTGCACAGTGAATGACATTAATGAGGGCTGCACATTAAATGACTTACTTTGATCATAGCCCAAAACTTTGATGTCTGGTCTAAATCAAGCAGTTCGTGCTAAAACAACCGGATAGCACATGACTTTGCCCGTGTGGAACTCTGGCATCGAAAGTGGTAGAGAGCTGTTCAAAGGCTCAAAAGATGCGGCAAGTCTTCTAGTTTGCACTAGAAAAAAAATTTTTGGTTGGTGGGTGCGGATTTTTTGTGAGTAACATCATCAGTGGAGGACTTTTCGACCACCTTGGCCCACTTTACCTGGCCCTAGGCCTCAAACTGTTAGATGGTAGTATTTTGCTGAAGTTTTTATTGGAAACTAGGCTACAATCTGAGTCTTTCGATACTTTGGATGACCTGCTGGGGTTTTGTGTTCAAAAGTTATAATCTAAAGTTGAGGTGACGGACATGCGGCCCGTGGGTCGCAGGGCCGCATGCGGCCCACAAAAGAATTTCGTGCGGCCTACTTACTCAGCAGTAATCGCATGGGTTTTTATTACTTTCGTTTGTTGTTTGTTTCTGTTGATGAACATTTTTTTCTCGTTTTTAACAGGTTTCATAGTATGACTAAAAAGTTGTACGGCTCGCTTACTCAGCAGTAACTGACAGAGTGGTCCGCAATTGCAAATAGGTTCGTCACCCCTTATCTAAAATAATAAAAATATTTGACTAATTAGATAAATAATTAATTAATTTGTTTATTTTAGATTATAACTTTTGAACCACAAATGTTAGAAAGTCTATCAAAGGCTCAAAAGACTTGGACGCGAGCCTAGCTTCCAATAAAAACTTCGACGAAATACTTTGGCCTAGCAGTTGAGCCCTAGGCCAGGTAACATGAGCCAAAATGGCTCAAGAACTACTTCACTTGACGTCACTCACAAAAATCTGCAACCCCCAGCCAAAAAAGTTTTTTCAAGTGCAGACTAGAAGACTGGTTGATGCGTTTGAGCCCTTGAACAGCTCTATAGCGCAATCAGCGGAGGAGCTATGGCATTGGCAAGGCAACCGACAACTGCTGGTTTTAGCCTGATTTCAAAGTACGAATACAGTCTACCCTAGCTCTCAAAGTGTTAAGCTAATGTGCTCAAAGTGTTTGGATCATAACTGCAATGGTAACAGATGTGATAAAGTGGCACTGAGGACCATCTGCATTAAAAATGTCAAATTCAAGATTGTCAAAATAAAGACAGGTTGTAAGTATGTAGGATACTTTTATTGCAGCGAACACCTAACCTGGGCCACACAAAACCTGGGCTGCGGGTTGCATAGCTGGTCTAGATCTTTTTTGTCTTATTGTTAAGCCCTTGTTATGTGGTAGTTATCAAGATGGTTGTTTGAAATTATAATATGCAATTATTTATCACTAGGTAAAATGGACAAAAGCATATCGAAGGTCAAATGGAAAAGAACTTACCAATGATGCTTCTCTTGAATTTGAGAAAAGAAGGAACTGTCCTGTCAAATATGACCGTGAAACATGGAAGAAAACTGTTGTTGCATTGAAAAGAGTTGAAGAAATCAAAACTAAGCGTCACAACCAGTTCATTATGAACAGGTATTGCCTTAAGCTTATTACACCATGGACAATGTTTTCTTAGTTTGTTCTGACAATTTTTTTGGTTTATCATGTTGCTAATTTTTTGTGATCATTTTTTGCACTTCCTGTTATTTAAAGCAAACTAGATGTCAGATGTATAGCGCAACCGATAAGGCTTTTTGGGGCCTATACCAATGTTTTTCATTGCCGATACTGATATTTTTGCATTACCCAAAACACTGCTGAAAGACCTTACAATGCAGTTTTTTTCCTGCATTATGTAGGCCACATTAACAAAAGAAAAAAATTACACATGTTCAAGTTTATGAAAGAGCAGAAGTTTTATAAAAATTTTTATAAAATCCATTTTTGCCTCATGAGGCAACATAGACACTTATGGAGCTACATTGCCCTTGCCGAACCAGTGTTGATAAAAATCATGATTTGAAAAATATTTTTTAAATGGATTTTATAAAATTTAAATCAGGTATTTTTCATTTTTATTGTTTTTTTGCATAACACCTTCGTTGCTGGGTTAATTCAAGCATTTCATGTGAAATCTAGCTCTTGACACCTGGCTTTGCATGGGCATAACTCTGGCGCCGAATGTGCTAGAGCAGTTCAAACCCTCAAAAGACTTGGCAAGTCTTTGAATCTGCAATGAAAAAAATTTGGGGTTTTGTTTTTTTGTGACTGATGTCATAAGTGGAGTACTTTTGGCCTCTTTGGCCCACTTTATCTAGCCCTGGACCCAAACCACTAGATGGTAGTATTTTGCTCAAGTTTTTATTGGAAACTAGGTTAAAATCTGAGACTTAATACTTTGGATGATTTGCTGGGGTTTCGGGTTCAAAAGTTATTGCCTAAATTAAACAAAATAATTGATTAATCTCATAATTAGATAATTAATTTATTTATTTTAGATGAACACCAAAGTGGGGTTGCAGTACTGTATTGGTGTGCAGTTTGGCTTATGTCACTAAGTGCAGCATTGCTGCTTTTTGCCCCATCCAATTCCAGAAAGCTGCTGTCAAAAATATGATGCAGGATGTTGATTATTTACAAAGTGACTCTGTGTCGGCAGTATGTGAGCATTCTGTCCAAAGCATTTGGGCTCGTAGGAAAATGACAAAGGTTCACAGTTGTGATGTACCTCAAGCTCATGTATGTCTTCAATTTGGTGGAAGACTGATGTTGGTTGTGCTGAGCTTCAACTTCCAGGTGTGGAGATGCACTGCTAGAGTCACCATGTCTTGGAACAGATGTCTTGTCCATAAACCAGAACTGATATTAATGCTACTTGGCTTTGTAAATTTTGTTGTGACAACGTGCCTTTAGATTGTTGTCATACACAGGTAGCAGAACGGAGTGGGGTTCAGAGTTAAATCTAAGCTTGCAACCTACTGTACATTATGTTTGATTAGCTGTGTGATGTCATTGGTGATACAAGCCTGGCAAAGCCTTTTTGCATAATTTCTGAAAAGATTTAAGTGTGAAAACGCACCTGCACTTCTTGTGATTTTATCATTTCAGTTTTGACATTTTGTCATTAACTTTAGCTTCAAAATGTTCTCCTGCAGAAAGCAAAATTGCAATAAATATCTCAATTTGTGTAAACAAGGGTCATGCCAAAATTTCAGCTTATTGTATCATTTTATTTTGTCAACTTAAGTCATTTTGTCAGTCATTTTTTTCAAAAGTTTTTGCCCTTTAATCCGTTTTTAAGGCATGAAATGCATGCTAAAAACAATTTTTAGCACAGGGAAAGTTTTTTTTAACCCTCTGTTGAACATTATGGTGTTACCTCATGTTCCATGTAAACTTTCCTCAGCATACTTTGGTAATCTTTATCTTTCCACAATGGTAGGCGTTGTTCAGCAATGTTCAGAAACAATGTTTTAATGCCCCTGTCTTAGCTGCTACTAGGCTAAAATTTTGGTAAGAGAAGAAGTCTTCTATATTTTCAAAGAATATGACTTCTTAATTTGTCACAAAGATGTTTTGCATCAGGCCATCTCTGATGGAATGACATGCGCACTAGAGTCCTGTGCAGGGCAGTTAACCTACGTGGGTTGTGGATACCCACATTTGCAGGGTGGGTGCAAGCACCCACACTGCTATGTGTGGAGGTGTGGTTGGGCTGGGTGTGGGTTAAACTTGGTGGGGGGTGAGTTGTACGAGCAGGTGCAGGATGAGAAAATTTTTGTGCGGGTAACTGAATGTTGAGCCAAAGCATATGAACTTCATCAGCTCAAAAATCGCAAAACAAGGATGTACTAAAGTTGCTTGCCAGCATTGTGTTTAGGACAGTAGGCCTGCAGCAATTATCACATGATGTAACAACCCATTGTTGCAAAATATTAGCTCAGACTCTTGCCATGTGGTAGGCAAGTGACCATTTCCATTTTCCAATGCTACCAACTACCGTCATTCTTGGTGAGGAATAATTTAGTCTAGCAGCCTTTCTACAGTAAATGTATAAGACAGCACTTAATGCACAGTCTGGTCACAACTCGATTGAAACGTGGTTTTTATCACAAATCTGTTGACTGCAGAAGATCAGATTGTTTGGTTGCCAATGAAAAGAATGGGCAGCTTGATTTTGCTGCTTGTTAGACTTGTCTTCAGGCTTTTTGAATTTTTAATAGATTTCAGACGGGTGTGGGTTTGGGATAGAAAAAGTGCAGGGCAAGGGTAGGTTGGGATGGTGTGCAGGGAGGGAGCGGGCAAAATTTCTCAAACTCCTGTGGGTGTGGGGCAGGGCGGGTTTAAATTTTGTGGGCACAGGGTGGTAGCGGACAAAAAATTTCAATCCGAGCAGGACTCTCATGTGTACAGTATAATGATGTAACCAGGTTGAGATGAAAATCAGCTCCCGTGTTGACAAGGTCTGGCACTCAGCAACGTTTTGCAGGTGGCGGCTATAACAAAAAACGAAAACACCATGAAATGCTGGGAGGTCCCTTGTATCCTGCCCTCTTGAAAATGGTGGGGGTTGGACCCTCACCCACATTTCATGCAGTATACTGGCTTGAAACCTGCCACATGTTTAGTATGAAACAAAAGCAGTTTTAAATTCTTAATGCTATGAGTGCATAACTTTTTTTGCTGCCCAGATCAAAAAGAAGTGTATTTCATTAATGACATCTTAGCTTGAGAACTTGCATTTCAGCATTGGTCCTTCGGTCAAAGCTCGTAATAGATTTAAGAACAACTTTAAAAATTAGCTGTTATTATGAGCATATGCTTAATATATGGGATTTATCAGAGTATTAATAGTTTTGTGCGTTTTTTTGTCAATTGTTATGAAGTGCTTTGTGAACTATGTGCTATTTTTGGCCATTATATAATAAATGTGCCATAAAAATATTAGAATTTCTACCATTGATTTTGAAAAAGATATAATGTGTGGTGCATGCCATCAAATGCAAGACTAGCTTCAGCTGACGATTATGCTGGGATCGGAATTCATGTTATGTTATGTAATCGATACCATCTTTCTCTTATGTTATGATATTGAGACTACATGCATTTTTAGTTCTTGGCGCCAAGCTTAGTTTCTGCGACCTTGCACATTGCGTCTGATTTTTGACATCATGATTGATGTCGCCTTTTTATTCTAATCGACTGTTTTAAATTTTATTGCAGGCTAAAAGTTGGCAAAAAAGTAGAGAAGGCAGCTGATATACAAGAAGTCAAACAAAACATTGAGCTCATTAAGTCTCCCGCTGCTGGACTCATTCAGAAACGTCAGGAAGAAGAGATACTGGAGGCCGTGCCAGAAGAGATGGATGAGGCAATGACGAATGAGTAATTCAATCCACCTTAGTCGCTTTCAAAAGCAAAGAACGGAAATATGGAGGATAGGAAACATTTTGAAAGGATCAAAGTTTTTCTGGAACAACGCTGCAGTTGCTTGTATACCTACGGATTTGTTTTATGGGTTTACCGATATTAACTCTGTAAAGCACTTATCGCGCTACGCCAACACCTGTCTGTTTGTACCTACCATTTACTGGGTCGGTGGCGGTTATAAACCTCCAGCGAAGGTAGCAACTAGCAAGCAAAATGATCGCGAGAAGAGGGATGATCTTCCAATCTCCAACGACAGTCGAAAGAACAGATTTTTTGCGAAGGCTTGTCCGGTCTCGCCTTCACATGCAGTGTGACCGCGACCATCTTTAAGAGCCTGCGGAAAGTTTTGCGAAATAGCAATAAGCAACGGCTGGATTGTGTTTTGATGTATCACAGTGTGCTCCGAGGGGTTTGTTCATACCCGACACGTAGGCCCATATCTTGTGAAAGGTGTGCTGTAAAGCTTAAGCAAAAAAAATTTGTGTCAGAAGCCAGTATTCAAAAACTTCCGAGTCGGAAACTAAATCATCAAAAAGCATTTAACGTTTTTTTGCAACCCTTTCTATCCCTTACTTATAACAAAATTGGCAAAGCAGGTTTTGCTCAACTGCTACAAGTGCTGTTGCCTGCACGCTGCAGGATTTCGGCAGCAGCTACCGCTCACGGTTGACTAGCAAATGCTTCCGGGAAAACGGAGCGAAAGAGTAAAATACGTGAGAAATTGTGCCCTGCTTTGCCTCGTCTTTCCCGACACTGTCATCAAGTCAATTGTATGCAGGGGCAAGTCCAGTATATGAGAGCTGTGAGCACCGTGGCACGGTGCTTAGGTTAGGTAATCGGTATTAGGCAAGGGAAGTTACCATATTTGTCCCCGGATTCTCCCTGTAATACGTACATGCACCTGTGGACACCTTGGCTTAGAGCAGGTGTTCCCAACCTTTCTCTAATCATGTACCCCTTCAGCATTTCGACAGATGAGAATGTACCCCTAAAATTTCTTATGACAAAGCATGTTTGATCGACTTTCACCCAAATATTTTATCGTCACTAGTCATAGATATATTTCACAATAAGCTATAATGATTTTTGAAAATAATATTTACTGATGTATGAACAAACATTTGAAAATAAACAATAGATGAATATATTTTTCCCTTCTATTTCTGTTGCTAACCTTAATGTACGCTTCAGATGGGCAAATGCACCCGAATGGGTACATGTAACCCAGGTTGGGAACCTTTGGCTTAGAGGGATGGTGCAGTGGGGTTTAGGCAGAGGATTTAGTTGTGTCTCTTTGGTTGTTTACATAATTTTTGTGAAAGTGTCTTATTTACCAAAACCGATGATAAATTTCCGAGAACGCGTTGTGCATTCGAGTGGCGAAAACAGTATCACAAACAAAACTTTATGCTGTAATGGCAAGTACCGGGTGCTTTCGCCTCTTCAGTTTGTAAATTGTCATGTAATGTTTTGGGTGTTGACGTGTTTGCTTGCACAAGTAAAACGTCTATTAAACATGGAGATTCTCTTTGAACAAGAGCTGGTGACGTTTACTGCTGAAATATACAATATACTCTGATAAGATCATAGTGTCTGATTCTTGGCTGTGAAAGGATTGGTTTCAATAGACAATGATATTAAAAAACATAGATTGAATTTATCCTAATCAAGTAGGCGTAAACTACTGGATGAGGTGGAAGTGGATAGATAAGCGCAAGAAGAAAAAGTGAAATCAACATGCCAACGGAAACGGAACAACGTCTATGACATAGGCAAAATTACAAGTTTTACGTTGAAAGACCACCACTATACTTGGTGAAAACTGCAAATACTATCACATCTTCAGATTTCAACCTGCGTAATGTTGGGAAGCTACGTCTATGGTTGCCCGTTTGCGACGTGTAACAGTTGTGATAAAAAACAACACCCAAATTTTTTTCATAAAAAATGAAAATATTTTTTTCATAGAAAAATTTGTTCTTGAAATTGTTTTCGTAAAAAAATTCTTGTTTTGAACGGTTATTTTAATTGACAAAATCCTTGAAATTGAAAAAAATTGCGAAATTTTTCCAAAAGAAGTTTCATGAATTTTTACGCTGCGCCCAACGAATAAGTTCCCATTGAAATGTGTAAATTCGTTTTTTTACAGAATTTTTTATGTGATAAATCATCGTTAACCTACGATTGTTTCCTTTGCATTCTTTCAACGAAGTCTAACGTCTTTTATAATCATCTTTGTTGCAGTTGATTTTAAGTTACAGCCGTGTAAGTGGAAAATAAAAAATGCATGTCAGGAAACGAAACTTCGTAAAGCGGACTTTCATTTCCCACCTCACAGCTAGATTAGTTTAGTACAGTTGATAGATGCCACTGGTGGAGCGTGGGATACCAGACGACGAGCATTCGGGATGACCAGGGCCGGCCTTAAGCCGATGCAGCTGCATTGGGCCCCGCGCCATGGTGTTTGGCAAGTTGTTCATTTTGTCAGATATTCCTTGCGCTCGAGAATTCAGTAGAAGCGACTTACAAAGCTTGCAAACGATTTCCTCTGATATCAAACGTGTTCAATTCTTATGCTAGGGCGTTATATCTGCGCTCCACCATGTTCCACTCTATAGTGTCTGTCGTACTAACTGTGATGGTAATTCTGCCAACGTAACGTTGTTCAGTTCTCGAAAGATCTTTCTGTTTTGGAAAGTTTTTGGTTGGTTGCAGCAGAGTCGCCAGTTACTGTTGAAGCGATCGAGTTGATTAAATCTTGATTAAAAATGATTAACTGTAAATTATTTAGTCATGTTTACTTTGCTACGCCACCATACCCGCGGTTGCGCAAATCTTGACTCACTCGGTAAATCCGGCTTTCGGGCCTAACTCGGGCTTCAAAACCAAATGTCGAGTTCGGGCTTGTGATTTCGGGATCGGGCCAGGTTCGCGCTTCATAATGAGGCCCGTTTACAAATCTGGGTTGTGGGTCATCTCAATTTGACAAAGGCTTACAATTTTGCTTCATGGCCGGTTTTAACATAGGTTACGTATTTTAATATTTGGCAAAATAACATTAACTCCACGACACTGAAACAAATGACAAAAGATGAGAGTTACTGCCTCATTTCCTTTATCCATAAAATTTTCCCGCGTTGTTTGTCGGTCGTGCAAGTACTTTTATCATTTGCCGGCNGCCGCTCCACAGTCTATTGTGTTTTGCCTATTTTCGAGCGTAAATAGGTAGGAAACCCACGACTTCGNAATCCAGATTCATGAGCGTAAAGAATACTTAAAGCTGCCCTGCAATTTAAACTGGGCAAGGCAAAAATTGTGATGTCATCCAGCACGCTGGTTCCTTTTGGGCGGCTATACGCTTCTATTTCATCAATCAACCATGCGCATTGTATATTGCATTTGATAAGCGTTTCTACATGTTTGACGTGGTAGTCATGGGCGCAATTAGGTGGAGGACACGGGCAGGGCCGGCCTTTAGCCGATTAGATCGATTGCGTCCAATCGGGCCTCGCGCTTAGCGTATTACTAGCCTATGTAAACTTACACTTTCAATCGAAGCTGCTTCTGTAATGTCGGCGTGGGACCCACAGTGTTTTTAAGCGTGCGGCCCGTTAGCAACGAAAATCAAAGTGAACTGCGCGGTTTCTGACATCCTTAGCCTCACAGTTTTTTCTTTAATCGTAACAATGGCAATTATTTTTCATAACACATATTGTACATCTCTGACCAGCCAACCACCGTCTCCGGAAGTATGCATACCTTACGCCAACCACGTAGCAATAATGCATGCTGGTGGAGACTGACAAACAGTGGAAAGGTGCTAAACAAAGACATCGCAAGCGTAAGTGAATACCTCAAGACCTGGAAGTTAAAGCTCAGTACTACAAAAGCAGTGTTAGCAGTCTTCCACCTCAACAACAAGGAAGCTAAACATGGGCTGAAAGTCAACCACAACAATGGAACCCTACCCTTTTGCTCCGAGCCCACATACCTCTGAGTAGTGCTGGACAAAGCCCTCAAGTATCGCCGACACCTTAAGTCACTTCGCAAAAAGTTGACATCACGCGTTGCACTCTTGAGGCGGCTTGCTGGATCTGGCTGGGGTGCTGGAACAACAACGGACTGACGATTCTGGATGATGAGACAATCGATTGGTTGCTCAACACCTGCCCCGAGATCGAGTGCGGCCAAACAGTAGACTGAAAGAACTGACTCAAATGATGATGAAGCAGTTTGTGCTTGCGTACTGTAGATATGCCCATCTGTGCAGTTTTTTTGTGTTGAATAAAATAATAATAAAAACTTTTTTTCATCCAACAGCTTTTCCTCCCCAATATTCCTCTCTGAAAAAAATTTCCTCCCTTAGTGAGCCACGTGGCTCGCGTTTGCAAACCACTGCTCTCAACGCTATGCGGGTCGGGAAATGAAGGGTGCTATGCAACCGTGAGACACGTGTTATCCGTTTTTTTGTAGACCAAAGTATTTTTGACTTCACGACGTCCATTTTTAATCACTTGCACAACAAAACTGTATCTGCGCAGCAAAATACACATAGCCTACAAATTTTATACACTGTACCCCCAAAAAACTACTTTTTAAGAGGGGAATTTTTATTTGTGCGTAGAAAACGTCACGCGCGTTTAAGATCCATATTGTCTTCGTATCAAGTCATGGTGTAGGTCTACTCTTTACATATAAGGTTTCCCAGGTCATATCTGCCGCAAAACGTTTTGCACTTAAAATCACATTGAAATTTTAGGTTGGCAGGGTGCACCAAACTTGCTACGCATCGGGTAACCCTGGGTGGTAGAGTGTCCCAATTTTCTATTTATCAGCTTTCGGGGACATTCTTGTGAAATATCTCTGGCACCATTCCATCTGTCTCTTACAATCAGTAAAAGTCATGGAAACACAGGTTTCTACTAACATTTTCTGAGTATATGAAATCAACAAGAAAGAAGCCCCTGGGTCACCCAGTTATCCTGAGCAGGGTTACGCAATATTTTGCAGTTACTTTTCACCAAACGCGCTCCCAGCAACCTTTTAAAACAAGAAAAGCGAATATTCCTGCAACACTATGCAGCGTCATCCTTACTTGGCTTGAAACTAAATTAATCTCTACCACCATAATCACCACGCAGTGCTTTGTGAGAGTCACTTTATTCTTCCGCAGCGGCACTGCAAAGGTTGCGCCATGGAAGTTGTTTGAAATGTGCGCAGCCAGTGCATGATATACAACCAGACACGGTGGTCGCAGTAGTACGAAACACAGAGCCGCAGAGGGTGGAAGCTTGCTGATACTGATAGGTGCAAAAAACGACAAAGACTGAACAATTGAGAGAAAACGTGCTTCGAGCTTTAGGCAACATAAACTTCAATACTTGATAACTGTTGTAGTCTTTTACAAGTCATGCTAATATGAACAACGTCAAAACATCATTTAAGCTACAGCATAATGACCAGCAAGGTAACATCACTGATGTGTATTTTAGTTTTCGAGCAATTCGATCGTAATTTCCAGCCATTGTATTACTCTATCAGGCTACGATAAAATGAATTACTCCAAACAATGATCACTATGTACAAGACACAGCACCAGCGCGTGTAAGTAAAGATTTCAGGAAAAAGAGAAGAACTGGTCTCGCAGGATCGGAACGAAAGCCTCCGGAAAAGTTTTTATCGTGTTTCAAACAGCGACGAGAAGCTGTGGCCAGTCACGAGGATGTCACACATGAAATTATCACGCCGGTTCTCGTGTAATACTGTAAGCTCAACAGCTTTGGCAGCAAAGTTGGTGTTTTGATACTTCAAAAGACAAAATATCAACAGAACTCTTTAATAATTGTTGGCAGAACTACTCTTGTTTTTCACTTTTTGAGAGCAGTTAATTTATACGGGGAGGGCATTCGCACCACCTCTCCTCTGCCACCAAGCGACCGTGCTGTGATCGCATTCGCTCGACTGTTTCGTGGTATACCCCGAGCACTGACCTTTTAACGCTGTCGTTAAATTGTCCACAAGTTCTGCCAGTGCTAATGCTAACTAGACAAGACGGCGCGGGTGCTACGGCGAACACAAAAAAACGAGTGACAGACACACACGATATAACCGACTGGCGAAAACGACAATGCTTGTGATAAGGCACATTACTGAGCAGCCTGCATCAATGAAAAAAAATCACAATCGAATAAACTAAAGCAAGGCTACGAAACTACCGCGGTCATGCAGTTGTACGGGCGAACATCAAACAACGCCGCAACAAAGCCTGGGTGAAACGATATCGGAGAAATTACGTAGACCACCTTGTAGTCTTATTGGAAATTCACTCAACTGCCGAACATCGTACCTTTCATTGATGCACACGTGACCGACTTTACCTGATCTTCGCTTATTCCACACTGCCAAGAACTCGATGCGCATGAGTGAACATGGCTTCGCCAAGGACTCGATGCGCATGAATAAAAACACCTGCAACTTTTATACGATCGGCATTTCTCATACATCACGAACTGTCCGCATTATAAGCCAGTTAATGTACGCGGGCGCAAGGTTTGATGAGCTTCGTCCTTGCATAGGACGTTGAAGTTTTCTTATCGTGGAACAAGATCAAGTGTCACATCGGTGGTAACGTTTCGAAGCAGGAAACAAAGCGACAACGTTAGTAACGGTCTCAAACCGAAAGTAAAGCGTGATTTAACGAACATCACGACGGACAACAAAACGCTTTGAAAAAAACTCGTTGAACGCGGAGGTCAAAGCGATCGATGCTGAGCAGTCTTTGCATTGTGCTTGGGCATTTCCACATTATATTTCACTCTTGCGCATAAGTTCATTAGTTTTCCCCGCACCGCATGCTTATTCCGCAGAAGGCTGCTCATATTAGCAAGAAGTCCACCACACACAAAAGCAAAAACGTTGTTTGGGCACAACATATGTTGAAACATTTAAATAACAAATTAACCCTAATCGATTCTCAATGTTGTTTTCTAAGCAGCAAAAAACAAAGGAAAAATTGCACTTGAAGGTGAAGCAAAAAATATCTAATTCCGGCGCAGACGCACAACGCCGAATGATCGTGTGTCGCACAACGTCACCGCCGGATCTTTACTTGTGCAGTAAAACAATGGCCACGCAGGAAAAGGGGCCGATATCGTTTTGAAGAGCAGGACCGTTTGACAACTTTTGCGGCGGACATTCAGGGCCAGGCACTGACAACAACAGGTTTCCGTTTTTCAGCGAAGCACAGCCCGAACGACACGGCAGAAATCACAGCTTTGCGAATAGTAACGACGGTTGGTTGTATGAAAGGATGGAATAAACAAGGAATAATTGTTTTCAGCAATGGCGGTGTGAGTGACGGGAATGGCGACTCCGGGATCGCGGGGTTCGACCTCGCGGAGCGGAAAGATTGAGCGGAGTAGCACCACTTGAACGTGAAGAATGGGTGACAAATAACATCGGAATCCGTCCGCAGCTTTATGGTGTCGAGTATTTCGGGCGGCAGTCGAGGTCATGAAACTCAGTCAAGGCCGTTGCCGCGTGCAAAATTTACGGTGACGCTGTGTGAAAAACGTTATTTGAACAAAAATCGAAGCCTGCGGAATCTGACCTTTTCTTGCAATGCCGGTGCAGGAGGCTGACAGTGACGCAACAATCAGTGTCTTTCAAGGCAAACAACCTGATTTTAAAATTGATGGGATTTCAATCTACTTAGCAAATGAAATGCGTGCTGTTAAAGCAGTTGTAATTCACCAAGTGACACAGCAAGTGTGCTTCAACGATAAAATACAAGACCGCAAAATGATTCCAGCGCGTGGACCGTATTGCGTAACAACAACAACAACAACAACAACAACAGCAAAGGCAATAATTACTGCTAAAACAACACCAGCCAAATAAGAGATTGCTACATTGTAGAAGGTTACAGCGAACTATGTGCGGAAGTTTTCTTCGTGTGGGAAGACACCTGCAGCAGGAAAGGCTCAAGGCAGGACGCGCGAGGTCGGTGACAGGATGTTGTTCGAGGTGCGCATGTGGAACTGACTTTCCTTGCACACGGTCTTCCCGATAGCTTCCACCTTGACGAAAAGAACAAGTCAGTGATACTTTGTTAAACGCAAAACGAGCCAACCGTAACTTTAGATGTGATCGCTTTTTGGTTTTCGCGACAACGTTGAGGAGCATACAGTTGCTGTTACTAGTGAAAAACCTTTCCAAAGGAGGTGCGAGTCGATCAAGCGCTTTAGGAAAAAAATTGTGGCTATTGTTTCTGGAAAGAAGCGTCTCTCCCACAAATGCTGATTAAAGTGAGAACTCAATGAATTGTATAAGAGTGCAAGCATCTTCCCGTGCATCGGTGGTCGGTATCCCCTCAAAATTCAAGAAGTTCGCGTGTTGCACTTCAGTAGGGCAAGTTTTTGCAACTTTTTTTTGCAGCTTCCAAACAGCTTCCTAAACACTCAAAATATATGTAGTTCAATGTTTTGTGCTGTTTCCAGGAATTTTATATTGCAACTTTTTGCAACTTCTTCGATTTTTACGTGCAACTTTTTACTGCAATTTTTATCAAGTATTGCGCAAAATGTAAAATTGTAATTAAAAAAAAATACTGCAAGTTTCAGTTTACTTCTATTCTCTTTGATTGCATGAAAAAGAGCTATATGACGGGTTAGCTGCGTCTCAATGTTATCTATGACGAAACAGTTGGTTTGCAAGCTAGAAGTTTTACAACCCCAGCCAAGTACGACAGTCACCCAGAAGCGTGGGGCCCAATGCAGCTGCATCGGTTGCATCGGCTACAGGCCGGCCCTAGTTACATCAAACTCACTGATGAAATACAAAGAGCAGAGAGCCCAAAATATACCTATGCTCAAGCCTACGAAACAGGCTACACACTTGAGTTTGGCAGCGATCCAGCTGGAATAAAATTGTATTTAGATCACCGATTCGAACTTAATAGTGCCCTACAAGCAATTGTGGAAATGACCCGGCCAAACTTCAGTCCAGAACTGTAGGCCAAATTGTTAAATTGCCAAGTAACCTCATGCACAGTGGAGAGAAGTTTTAGCATGCTTGGCAAACTGTTGGCAAAAGACCGCCATTTCTCCCCCAAAAATGTTTGGAAATATTTAGCATTGTATGAAAATAAATCGCTTGAGTAAATTACTGTCGTTTGCAATGTTTGCGCATAAATGCAACTTTCTCAATTTTTTACTGCAACAAAAACTTGCCCTAAACTTCAGTTAGTACACATTCAGGTAATTTTCTAGTAGTTTGGAAACACTGTTTTCCGTTTGAATAGCTTGCCTTTAAGATCACTACTCGATCAATGCATGTCCGCTCTCCACACCTTCGACAAAACTTATTTTTATCAAACGACATTCTATGGTAAAAACTACTACTGTGAAGACTTCAATACAGGCCATCGGTTACAAACGCACACACTGAACAAGTGCTGGACAAAACTGAAGAACGGACTCTTTTACTCCTGTTTTTTTTTATTCTATTCAGCATGAAGCAAACGATCCAGGGCATTCAAAGTTTGTTGTCATGTCAGACTGTGACGTGAAATAACAAGTCCGGTGACAACTGTGTCACACACAGAAATACATAATTTTCGCAGAGCTGTGCAGCCACCACGCGAAGGTTGACAAAGTAGAAAATACTATTAAGGAGGCCTTGATCTGTCAGACAGCAGGTGCGACAAGCGCAACGTGGCATTTATATAACAAGCCCGAGGTGATCTTTAAAAGCTAGAGAAGCGTCAAGTCCGCGGATTGCACACAGTTTAATTGCAGTCTAGCCGCCCGAAACTACGTGGAAACACAAGTAGCATGAGTAAGTAGCGGAACTTCCGTCAAAAAACTGCGTTTGTTTGAGTTTCTTTATCCTACGCACTGCTTGAAGGAAATGGCAGTCGACACTGGAGACACAGCACACAGACTGATGATAGCAGCTCATTCCTTCCGACAGAGCATTCGCGCATAGGTAATATTTGCGCTTGGCGTCTACCCAACGCTGACGCATGACGCGTAATTGTTTGGGCGTCGCTCAACAAGCAGACGAACGCAGGGAGAGAAAGAAACCACAAAAGCAAGCACTTTCATCAGCTCGCAAAGATCAAAGCAGTAGGGCTTCGCCCGACGTGGCCTTCGTTTTCAACGACTCAACACACATCGTCGTCGAAAACTGCAAATCTTGCTTTCGTGAAGAAACAACGACGCAACAATCAACGCTTTAAATGAAATCGTTGGTTGTCGCGTTTTTGTTTCTTACAAAACTTGGCAAGACTCCCACCTACTATCTTGCTGTGACCCTAACGAAGAAGTGAACCAACCAAATGGAAAATCATTGTGATGTTTGGAAAACAGTTCTGCCTTATTCTGGTCATTAAAATAAGGATGCATGCTTCAGCGCTTGGTTCACTACACTGACAGAAACAGGATCGACCATCTGAAAGGAAACTGAAAAGAAAAACATCGAAACGAAAAACACTAAAAAGTAACAGGATCATCTTCTGAATTTGCTGATTGACTCGACACTGTCGTCTTTGTAGAGACTTATAAGCCCGAATGATGATCGCAAAGCTATGAAAACAAAGAGCACGGAAGGCAGGTTCCTCGAAAGCCGACTGCAAATACAGGGCCTTCAATTCTCAGGTTCAACTTATTGTAACCGGATGTCGGTTATATGCTGCAGCCGCGAAAATTATCCGGCGTGAGGCCGCGTCATCAGTTGTTCAGCGGCTGTGACGCACGATCGGTGAGTGCGGTGGGGCGTGACACGACATTAGCATAACAATTATTTTTTCAGCAATGCTAGATTTTCGTGATGCTTCAGACGAGCCCATCAACTCTGAACTAGGGGTGCCACGTTGGCTTTTTTCTGGCCTCGTATCAACTTGGTTGGCCTCGAAAATGTCGTTTGGCCTTTTGGCTTCTTTTTTGCATTTTTTACGCTGAAAAAGTTTACTCTGTAGAAAAATACCTACAATTTCATTTTTTTGGCAACTTTGCAAACGTTTTGTGATAAATGCTATATTAGACCGACGCTCGCATTCTGATGTTGGTAAGATTTGAGGGATGCGAGATTCGAAATAATTTTTTTACGCAATCACTAGAAATACGTGCACTGTGTGGTGCGCTGTAAGGTTGAACGCTCGCAGACAGGTCTGCGACAGAAATGCGATGATGACGTCTTGGAAGTGGAAGGGCTCTAACGATTCTGGTCGTAAGTACAGGAGTGAATGGGACAAGACTGCAGAAAGTTGCCGATGGATCAGTGTACAAACTGAGGCACTATTGTACCCAAAGTGCGCAATCTCACAAACCGTGAAAGGTCGGAGAAGCATCAGGAATGAGCTTTGCTTTTTCGTGACAAAGATATCAAAATACAACAGAGTTTGGCTTTTTCTGGCCTTTTTTTAACACTGCTTGACTTTTTATTGAAAATTTTATCTGGCTACCCTGCTCTGAACTTGGCGCGACACACTCCGAACGGACATTTCGTAATAGCACGCCGTCTCCGCATTGCACTATATTAGCGTGGTCGCACTTTCTGATGAAGGATTTTCCTGATAAAAGCCTTTGGCGTTGTTGTACGCGTGTGCCTGCCTTGCATTGTCGCTAGCACCTCTGTGATCAATACTAGTTTAGGCATTTAATAAAATAAACATTTCGGGTGTTTTGTGCGACCCAGCTCTGCTATACTAACGACGCCGACAAAAATCCTGACGTGTCAAAGCATATGTCTTCTTTCGTTCATCAAAACTAGTTAAGAACTAATGTAATCAGCTCTTTGTCTAGCGTGAAATTTGCTTTTGGTTGGTTCTTTGCAAAAAAACTTACCTACTACTCACAGGCTAAAGTTTTGCGTAACTATTGGCAACACGCGTAACCAATTCAAATGCCATCCACCAACAGTGCAAACGGCCAGCATCTGGCCCGCATAATATCGAGACCCGGCCCTTAAAACACACTTGCAGAGGGGGTAGACGAAGCACTGCGGTATAAGAACCACAATGGCGTTGAGCTCAACCGCAAATCAATCAACATGGACGGTCTGCACAGCAACACCTGACGACTGGCGAAAGAACGTACCCGAAACCCAATGTCGGCAAGATCACTATGCGGCAAAATGCCTCTTCCGTCGAAAAGGAACGCCGGCTTTAACATGTCTTTGAAGATGCGAACATAGTCCAGAACCTGCAAAAACGTAGCTGGCAGTTGGGTGACGACCGGCGTGCGTCAGCCGATCAAATAACGCAGACGCCTTTCGCAGCAATGTGCGATAAGATTGAAGTCACGCGTGCAGCGAACAAAAAGGCGCTCAACGTCAGAGCACGAGCGGTGGACTGAAGTTCGTGCACAATCAGAGCATACGGACGCCTACCTTAAATTCGTCCCATTCCGTGCACACGGCTATGGCGTGGGAGCCCATACACGCCTCGTACGGGTCGTGGCAAATTCTGACCAAGTTTTCCACGCGCTGCGGATCCCCGGTGATGGTCGGATGCTTCAACTCTCTAAAAACCAAGATGGTATGTTTGTTTAACGCAGGGATGGGGAACCTATTTGCTATCTCGGGCCGCATGAATTGTGCATGATCGTTGGCGGGCCGCAATCTCAATTAATGTTATCCTGAAATTCTACCTTTATCTAACTATCAGGAAGAGAGACTTTTCTTGACTTACTATCTAAGTACCTGCTTATCATCATGGAGCTTCGTTTTGAAGCGATGCTGTACTCTAACTTAGGTAACGAAGATTCTTATACGGGCCATATCAAATGATCACGCGGGCCGCAGGTTCCCCACCCCTCGTTCAACGCAAGCAGTGGACAGCACAAAAGCGGGGAAGCGGCTTAAACTGGCTCAAGCTTGAAGAAACACGCGATAAACAAAAGATCGAAGCAAGTTTGCAGTGACGGAAAAAACAGCTCAAGAAAACGCTTTTGAAGATGCTGAGTCGCAGTGCAAAGCGCGTCTTGTGGTATTGCGCATTTTTTTGTCTATGAAATGCAGAACACAGCCATTGCGGTAAATTTGAACGCAAAGTTGAACTGAACAAGCTGGAACAGAACTATTGTTTCATTTATCAACAGCAGTAAAATACGAAGGCCGTCGTGTCGCGTACAGTTCCTTCGTTTTTTATATTTAACAAGCCCTAGTGTCTGGAACGCCAGCCCGTTCGCACATCGAAATCCAAGCCGAGAGGATATGCGCGATAATCATTTTTATCTATTCGAAATAAACCAAAGGGTTCACAAGCGAGGGGTAAATGAGATACAAGAGCGTGTAAAATGGCCATAAAATGGCCTACATGTAGTAAATTTGTGAAGGTTGCAAAAAAAATAAATCTTCACCTCACACGAAACCTCATGGCGTCGAGGTGTGCCTTGGTTACTCAGCACAGGTGAAATAAAAAATGACAACTTTGATTTTATTTCACAAGTTGCCTTAAAGCTACATTTTACAGGAAGAAGAACGTGTTAACCACCAGATGCTGCTGGGTGTTTAACACGAGATACAAAAGATTTTAAACATAAACGTCTGCGTATAAATCAGTTTCAATACTTCAACTTTGACCGATTCAAAATACAGTCCAAAATTAATCCGCACGGTGGAGCAGTGTTTTAGTCCTAATCTGAAGCAGCATCTTTGGAAACGAAAGAAATTAACAGCCAGAATCACAGTCGGAAAGGATAAAGCAGTTACCGAATAATTTGCTCCTCCGGAACTTTGGGGTCGTATATCACCAAACGTGCGCCTTCGTCGAGCAAGTACTTCGAAACATAGATGCTGGAAGACTCGCGTGTGTCGCCTGCGCGCAAAACGTGCTTGCTGAGCAACAGTGAGCGACAAACACACACAGGGCCGGCCCTGGCAGGTGCGGGGCCCAATGCAAGACCTAGGCGCGGGGCCCTTCTCAGCAGTGGTTTTATGACGTCATCGTGTTCAGTCAACCGTGCACGACCATGGTAGGGCGCACATATAAAACCTTAGCACTAGAATTGAGCATGTTTGCTAACGCTTGATAATAGAGGAAAGTCACCGCTAGTTCTAACGAGGGTGTTTTTTGTTAACAATGAGATTTATAAACCGGTTCTACTGAATTCTCGAGCGCAAGTGTATCTGGAAAAAATGAACAATCTACCTAAACACTATGGCGAGGGGTCCTAGAGGCGCGGGGTCCAATGCAACTGCATCGGCTTAAGGCCAGCGCTGAACACACACGTGAGCTTCTTACAAACCGCCACAAACGCAAAAGGCCCCGCAACAGGGTAAGAGTAGAAAGATTGCCAGGCTAGGTGCTTTGCAAGAACCACGTTTTGGACACTGTAACAGGAAACGCAAAATGCGTTGTGTTCCCAGGCTGCATGGTTTCGTGCAAGAGATATGGGACTGGCACCGCAGGAAGCGCAGGTTCATCACTGCTATGGTCGCTTTTGTGCAGTCGACTCGCGCAGCATCGCACGACTTCACCGACCGCAAGCTTCCAATACAAGCAGCAATGCGGGAATCACCGTCCAAGTCGAATAATGCAAACGGCATGGCTTGTCGTCCGAATTAAACGAGAGCAAACACATGAGACAGGTCGCGTCATTGAACCTGATAGACGTCTTGCGAGTGCGCGTAGTTTCAACAAAAACTCAGGAATCGTTACCGGTATCTTTCTTGAAAGCAAAACCAAACAAAGTGATTTGTTTGCCGGACACAGTGTTGAATAAGGAACCTATGATGCGACTTGCAAAACGTCTGCGTTGGTAATTGTTGATTTCAATAACCTGCACGAAAAGCATACGATCTAAGTTGTAAGAAATGAAAAATAACAAAGTTTATATGAATACATATATGAAACGTTTACGTTTCCCCAAAGCTGACACAGGTGCTGGCAGTTCTAATGAGGCGAGGCACAAGCAACGCTCCAGAACCAAATCTAGTGAGTTTTACAACGACAAGAATGGAGACCTGGATTTTATTGCCCAAAGAAAAACATTGCGTGAGCGCAAATATTTTATGAAACACGTTGGTTCTGTTTGTTCTGAAAAATCGACGTACGGTACACCAAATCATTCTTCATTTGACTTATGATCAGCAAAGCAAGCACAAACCAATAGACTTTGCACTAGAAACCTTCATTTGCGTTCACATGCACTAATAAAAATGATTGTGACAGTAGTATGCAGATATATGTGCCCTATTATTTTTGTAGATAGATTTACCTGCTGCCAATAATTGGCAACTTCTGGCAAGTTCAGTGCCTCACACAAATATACCAAGTTTAAAACGTCTTTTTGAAAACAACTTCCACCAAATCCTATGGAAGCATTAAGAAACTTGTCTCCTGTAGTAAAAAAACATATGTTTTTATTTCATGTACTTTTGCATTACACTAGTTTAGTTCTTAAACAAGTTTAAAAATAAATTTTGTGCAAGTTGGTCGAAAAATTAGACAGCGGACTGACTTTGGCTACGTTTTCTGAACCATTCGCTTGCTATTGGATGAAATTTTCTGAGAGGAAGAAGATTATGACTAAGTTCTACATCCTTCAACTACCGCATTAGCTGGGATCAGAAACTTGACAATTTTACTTTTTTGCAAAGAAATAAAACATTTTGATCAGACCGAACTATTTAAAAGTGATAAAGTAACTTTCCTTGTTCCTACACACGAATGTATCATAATAAATTTCCAACACATACTGAATGATAACAAAAGGTTCATGAACATGCCTTATTATATACAGTATATACAACACTGGGAATATACCTATTCTGGTGTCTGTTCCAATGGCATTGGCAACCTCTCTTACATCAGCACCAGTAACTTCACATACTGCACTGATGGCATTGATGCTGCTGATACGTTGTGCCAAGAAAGCATTGGCTGCCTGAAAAACAAAGTAAACTTGCAACAAACTCCTCTCAGGACTGGGAAACTAGCTGATGCTGGCAATATACACCTTGCCATTTATAGACTGTCAAGTAAACTAATGGGAATATTTGATCAAGTGATGAAAACATGACTGACTGTTTATCGGTGTTGCGGGTTTGTTCTTCATTTATTTCATAGAAAATGAGACAAATTACAGCTATCTGGAAAATACCTGTTTTTTCTTTCGCTGAAACATTTCATTCGTTTTTTGCTGAGACATTTTGGTCACTGAAACATATCAGTCATTTGTCTCGCAGTTGTATTGAAACTCGCCATAACAGTGTTTTTTAGCCTATATTTGCAAACATTCTGACCGAAATGACTTAATTTTTTTCAGTCATTTCAAAAACGTTTTGGTCTATGACTGAAAAATGACCAAAGAAACAGGGAAAATACACACATATTTTGAACAGAAAACATACTGCAGTTTGTACACAGAAAGAATTTACTATTGAATCTACTAAAATCTACTGTGGGACATTGCTTACCAATTTTGAAAGTTCTGATGACCATGTGTTGGTTTCAATGATGCGGTCTCTTGCAACCCAGTGAGCATAGACTTCAGCTAAAGCATTAACAGCTAGGTGACCTGCTTCTGAATCCTCTCCACCAATAAGAACTCGATCAGGATGAAGAAGGTTTTTAATGGCTGTACCTTCAGCCAAAAATTCTGGATTGGACAACACCTAAATGTTGAATCAATCAATAAAGAACATTGGTGTCAACTTCGAACATCTACTTCAGTTTTGTTTATACTTGGTTTCTGTACTCCATTCAGAGCGTCACAAGTGATCTGCAGCACCCATTTTCGCTTGCTTACGCTGTGGGCCACATGGCTGCTTTCGCAGTTAATGCTGCACTGGTGGCAAGTCAATGGCAGCACCACACATGAACTGTTTCCTTGCACCCAACATCTAGAGACACTTTAATAAAGCAAAATGCTACACTGAGTGATAAGTTCTTTNCAAAGTTATCTCACTGCTAATGGCACACACTACATAAACAAAACTCCTTAGCTGAAAAATCAAGAACAGTATTTACAAAATTGCATATGTTAGTACCTGATAAGATGATTCAGGTCGAGTGTTTGAAGCTAGAATCTGGTTAATGCTGGCAGCAGCTCGCACAGGAACAGTACTCTTTTCAACAACAATTTTGTGGCCAGTTGATACTGATGCAATATGACGGGCACAAGATTCTACATATTTTAAATCAGCTGCTCTGCCTTTGCCAATTCCATATGTTTTTGTGGGAGTGTTTACCTGTGACAGAATTTTTTCACAAGGAAAATTCACTATGTTAAAAAAACAGTAAAAACAACTGATGACAGACACAGTATTGTATTGTCTAAATAAGCTTGTACAAGTCAACTGAGTGGCAATTTGAGACACACTACAATATGTTTTCATTTTAGATCATTGCACATCATGACAAAGCACAAGCACATAGGGATTCTGTCATCATTTCCCAAGTTACTGACTTAGATTTATCATTAGAGGACATTGGGGCAAATATTTCAGGACAGGAGTTCTCAACCTGTTTGTGCTCATGGTCCCGACTAGGAAAGATATTGATAAAGGTCCATTACAACTAGGAAAGATATCATGGTGGCCCAAACCTTATAATCTCATATATTTAACACTTCTATAACTTTAGCTTAGCATTAGCTGCTGTGCTGTAACAACTGCTATGCCATAGCAATTCTCATAAATACAGTTTGAATTCTATAAAGAAGCAATACAACTAATGCCACACATCAATTTTTAAAGTTATGTTTTAATACCTTAAAACTACCAAATGAGTTTTCTTGAACATAACTTTGTATGTTAACATATAGACCATGTACAAAGCTTGGATTACTGGCAAGTAGTTGCTTGCTGTTAGCTTTTATTGATAGTCGTCTGATCATGGACACAAGAAGTGTTTATCTTACATGTAGTACAATGAAAAAACGCCTGTGTTGCACCAAAACTGTAAGATTTGTTAAACGAATGGGATTCTAGATTTTTGCAAGACATATTTTTGGTGGAGAGGCTGAAAACAAAATTAACATATCCATAAAGGTTTGCAGCTTTTACCATGTAAGAATGGTGTTAGGAAATACAGCACATTCTATTAAAAAAGAAATGCTTGCAACATCTTTGCTGCCTCAGTTTTTGTACAAAAACAGAAGTTGTTTGCCTAGCAACTTTTGCCGATTTTGGCATGTTTCCTCAACACCTAATAAAACACACTAAAATGCAATTTTAAGAAACAGTTTGTAGAAAACATTGGTTTGTGCGCAGTGAACATATCAATTTTGCAAAATCAATATCTTTAAACAATGAAAAAAGTGTAGAAAAGAATTAAAACTTTCTACGCAATTTTACATACCTATCAATAGAAATTGACTTTTATTGGTAACAAATAGCTATTCATAAAATGAAGTACATTGCATACCATAACTCTGCACTTAAATATGAAGTATGTTGCATTACTTTACCATTAAAGGTGTAAAAATTTTGGGATCAGCAAGTTCATCAGATGATTATAGCACAAATTTAATGTTTGATTAGGTACATTAACCTACACTTGTCCAATGCAGAAATGCATATTTTTTATTGTAACGTTTGAACCAGACATAAAGTCCTTAGTGCATAAGGACAAGTATGATTTGTTCAACCAACATTTTGCATTTTATCACTTTCTACTTGAACTAGAAACCTTATAAGCAAACTACAAAATCTATACAAAACACTACAAGCATTGAATACCTTTAAGCAAGTAAATAATTTCTTACCGAAATAAATATTAAGTCAGCTTTCTTTATTGCACTGTCAATGTCACAAGAAAAGAATAAATTTTTTCCTCTTCGTGCTTTTACAATGTCTTCCAATCCTGGCTAAAAATAAAGTAATATGTGGAACTTAAAAATCGCAAAATCATTAATAATATTCTTTACAGATGGAAATAAGATGGCATTAACTCCATATGGGAAAGGATATATGTCAGCACCATAACATTCACTTTTTATTTGAGAAGGCAATGATTTATTCCACTTCTTACGTGATTTGCAATAGTACTATGATCATAAGTGCAGGTCTTTAGCATAGTAGAATTAACAAGCAGCATATTTTAGGTTTTGGTCTAAGATCTGTTAGTTGATAAACCACATTTTATGCTTATCATGAAAATAAGCACTAGTCACATATATATATATAGAGATGTTGGCATGTAAAATGTCAACTGAAATTGCAACTTCTTTAGAACACTATTCATTTGGTGATTGCAAATATGGTCACAAAAGTATCCATACGATAAAATCAAATGAGACTCATTATCAATTTCATCACCGAAATACTTTATACACTGGCACAAAACCAGCATTCATGACAAAAGATACTGAAGTCAGTGATATCAACTAAAAAACTGATTTGAGAGATTCATTGTCACTGACTGTGTTCTTCATCATCAAACTAACTTATCAAACTTACTTCATAGATTGGAAGCTCATGTGAATTCCAAGAGTCTATTCGAATCTTATTGATATCAACGACGGTTACATTTATATGTGGACACTTATATGCAATAACTGCACATGTGGGTCCTCCCACATAACCAGCACCAATACAGCATATGTCTTTAACACCCATTTTATTGCCAAAATTATAGTACCTGTTTCATTCACAAAGGCAAACACAGAATGATTAAAAACAAATATATTCATATTGACTAAATAGCCTATCCTTCCTAGAACACCGTAGCCAACGTTCTCAAATTGAAATAGTCTTATTTTGAGCATGTTCTATCTTATCTGCACGAGACAATCAGCTGAAAATAAACAAAAGGGTTTCACACATTTTACTGATGATTACAGTAATTCAAATCAAGCTTAACTGACAAGGAAACTTTTTGGTGTTGTATTACATTTGCAGTAACAAAAAATATTTCGTTTTCGAATTGACATTAATGAAAAACAAAACATGGTTTTAGTAGTCACTGCGATGTATAGACCAGGGCCGCAACCAGCTGAACCAGAGTAAAGCTAGCCGTCACTTCGCCCAGCCATCACTTTCGCGATTTGGCGAAAAAAACGCCAACACAAAAACGAGCAGATAAGCTAAAAATTACTCAAAAAAACATATTATGTTAAATCATAATACAAACAACTCAGACGAATTATTCCAAACGACTTTTAAGCTAACCGTAGACCTTTCGGCAAGTTTTTTCGAATATCGAACGCGCTTAAACAACAACGGTTTTCTCATAAACTAAAGGCGTC
>JGI24158J21664_10001247_pt1 | contig 28046 bp, 19 predicted proteins | sample Ectturendosymbi3_FD_21664 | JGI IMG/M metagenome (IMG submission 21664) | reverse complement strand
TTATAATTTTCAAAATTAAACAAGTAAAACAGTAAAAGTATTGCAACTGAGGCGGGGCCCCTAGACATGGCTGGGGCCCCCCCGGCCGGGGGGTGCCGGGGGCGGTTCCCACGGCCCTGCTCAAAGCTCTAGTTACGCCATTTATTATGCAAAATGAAAATGCAAAAGGAGGACATTTTCGAATATCCTTAGAGAATATTTCGTTTCTCATGAAAAAAGTGGACATGTACTTCAAGAGGGCGTATAGTAGCCATACCTGGCAATGCTACTCATATGGGACCTGTGAAAATCTGAGTAAAGCAGACGCAAAATCTTCCAGAAACGAGTAGAGACGTGAGCTACTCTATCGTGTTCTACGTGGCTTGGTCTTGCATTCACCAGATTCAGATTCCTGACCGACTTTCAGGAGACCAATAAGTGTAATAGTTGTTTCGTCACAATATCAAATATTCTTCAAGTGAAATACTGCTGTTTGGCCGATCGACATAATTAGAAGCGTCTACAAACAAACTTTTCTCGCTAAAAACGACTAACTGGCATGCATATGTCGCATCTTTGGCGAAACACATGAACATGGTGGGGGCCTCACTAAATCCGGCGCTGGGTTAAGTGCTGATATTTCTTTACCTCTTCGCAATGCCCGATTAACCATTGGGCTACTAAGGCTATAACATCAGGCCCTGAAAAATTCTGGCCTCAATTGTTTTTGATTTATTGTTTTTATTACAAGTAACTACCGAAATATCTCCTAAATTTTATCAAATTGGGCGAAATATCTGCAATCACATTAACTAAAGCAATTCGATTCTTTTGCAAGACTCCTTCATTTAACATTACATTTAACAAAGAGAGACGGAGATTCAATTAATATTTTTTATTTTCCAGTGTTCATAGTTCCGTTAGCAAAATTGTAGGCCATTCTCTAGTTGACAGCGTTACGCCTACCGTACCCTTAACCCGGCCTTGGCTTTTCTGTTAGTTTTTGAAAAATATAGCGGCGTTACTTTTATCGTTACTGAAAAAGTAGCTTGTTACTACCTACCTATGATTGTTACCATTTTTATTTTTATTTTGAAAACAAATTGAAGATGTTTTTCCACGTCTTCAGGAACAAAGCACACCGAGGCAATATCCTGTCGGACAAAAACCACACAAGGTATACAATAGTTTATTGCATTCAAACATGCAAATGCAACCTTGCACTACATAAAAACAATTCTTTTTGTGGCGTTTATATGTTTGGCAAAATTTTTTTCGAATGTTTTCCTTTGATTTTTTATTTTCCATTTATCTCTTGTCGAAGCCTTGACTTCGACTACTTTTGTTTTGCTTCTACCGTTGGAAGGCGCTATTGCGTTGTGCTTGACACTCGTAATGGTCTTTAACTGAAGGTCTCAAGAAAAAGCGATCCAACAGAAAATGTTTTGTACAAAAAATAACTGAACATAACAACAAACTTATTTCATTTAAAAATCTAAGAAAGGGCATATACATCTTCCTTTACCACTCTGACTACTTTCGGAACTCTTCGCTCTTTCAAAATTAGGTCTCCAATATCTGACTCTTTATTTGAAAGCTTTGTTTCGTACGGATAATACGGATAAATCAAGTAAGGTATAATGATGTTAATTAAATCCGGAACTAATATTTCCTCAGAGTATGGTTTAATTCGCAAACGCTGAGATTTCCAGGAGCAGCAATACCAACGTTCTGCAAGTCCTGTTTGCTGCAACAGAAATGTTCTGCAACAATGTTCTAATTATTGCTGTATTTTTGCTTTTTCAGTTTTTTCGCAATGGGCTATCTATGTCAACCAATCTTGATGTAACAAAATCACAGGAACCACACACACACGAATGCATGTTAACTCTCTAAGGCAGGGGTTATTAACCTGGGGTCTGTTAATGTGTTTTAGGGTAGCCGCAAACCAAAATCCAATCAAGAAAATCCGTCAGTTTTTATCCGCCCATTTGGGCCATTATCCAGCTTAATCGCACCACAACTGCAGTCTGACATGTTTATTCTGAACGTCGACTGAGCTTTCTTTTATTTGATTTGGCGACGGCAATTGGCAGCAGGCCGAACCCTGATATTCACTTCCTGCGGGGAAGGTTGAGGCGCTGGCGCAAAGAAGCACCCAAATCTATTTTCTCAAGAATGGAAAAAACGTTGAAAAGAACGAAGGGGTCCACCACAGTTTTAAGTGGAGTCAAAGGGTCCGTAGCGACAAAACGTTTGAAAAACACCGCTCCAGGAACAGCCAAACAAACTGTACTGGCTCTGAGGCAATTTCGACCATACCTTGTCGACCGATCGCGCTAGAGAGTCAATGAGGACATCATAAGATCATGGGCGTCGGAAGGATTTTTTCCAGGGGGAAGGGGCAGTAGTGAATTTTTTCAGAGATAACCAAAAACATTTTCCAAGCGGGAGAAAAGTGGTGAGATTTTATTTTACCAACTCGAAACTAAGAAAACAACCTATTTTGCTTAAAATTTAATAGGAAAATGTCAAATTTCAAAATTCAGGTGGGTTGCCCCCCTGCTCCCCTTTTCGACACCCATGCATAAGATGTGGAATCTTATGTAGTTTTATGATAACCAAAACACAATAACTTTTGTATTTGACATTTTGCCTAACAGTGTGACGCAACCTCAACCTCACGACACACCTGTGACTCACGACAAACTTTCATGTGCGAAGGTACCTGTTTTTTTGTTTAAAATCTGGGTATTGGGAATCTGCATTACTTCTTGTTCCAAATTGTTTTTTGTTTAGTTATTTTGCTCACGTTAGAATTTGAAATTTCACGTCCGACTCAATAACTTCGGGTTCGGGGTCTTTTGGGGCCAGCCATGGCCGCATTATGACATCGACCATATTACCACGCAAAACGAAAGCAATCTCGTGGAATTACAATAAGAGCAACTGTAAGTTAAAGTTAGTTTGGGATTACGTTCAAGGTTATCATGCAACCCCTAGATTAAGTATTCTCTCAGTTATTTGCATCAAATGTGGATCGCAGTTCTTGAGGATTGCGTCTTACATGTTTGCGGAAGTATCCTCTTTCCAGAATTAAGCGTCCATGAACTAAAGGGAGCAGATTGCAAAGGATAAGTTTGTCAGCAGATGTTTGTAAGTGATAAGCGCAACGAGGCGTAACGAGAGTTACGTCAACGGCAACTATACGCGCTACATAAAGTGAAGAATTTCTGCAAGAATGTTTTCGGAGGTTTTTTCGAAATAGGAAATTCCGAAAATATAGGAATTCCGAAAAAGTCTAACCAGTGGGGTCCTTGTATTACGATCTACTTGATAACTCATAGTTCGAGCAAATTAGAACAGCAAGAAGCAGATATCATCCAATTTCCAATGTCTTATCACTTGTTGTCTAAGCGTGAATCAGTGTTTCCGGTATTTTATTCGTAGGTGATGGCAGCAGTCGTTTATGATTGTCAAGTCTGAAATAAAGAAGAAAGGTTGCTCGTGAAATTGCAGTGCTTTGAAACATGACAACAAAAACCTTGCGATATCACTGCACACTTCGTAACATCGCCCCGCAACTAAATCTATTCAAATAGAACGCCCAACAAAATGTTCAGAATATGTCTGGCAAGTGTATCGTTTCATTCGTGACCACAACACACACAGTCTACCCAGGGACGCCGGAAGAGCGGTAGGACATGGGAGGCAATAAAAAAGTTGAGGGCAATCATGCCCGTAGCCAGGGTCAAATTTTTACCGAGGGGAATATGTTGATTACGTCCTCGGTTGTGTATGTTGTTAAATGTAGTTTAGAAGACCTAACATCCCGCACTTATTTAATCTAGGCTGGTGGTTGCAGCACAGTATAGCTGCAGTGCTGCTCTTTTCAAAAAACACAACAAAATATCATTTGATTCAGCGTTACAAAAATGTTTTGTGGCAACATTACAAAGAGTTTACCGAGGCGAGTGCCTCATTTACCTCAATGTAGGTACGGCCTGCCCTAGACAATGAAAACTTATGAAAAACAAAAAAATCGTTACCAACTGTGCTTGCTACTGTTCAACAACAATGTTGACCTCAAAAATAATAAAAGAAACTAGAAAATTTGTGTCAATTCGATCTTGATAAATCATGAAATTACCTATGATGCTGTTATGAAAACAACACTTTTGCCCCCGTCGTCCCTCTTTTGTAGGAATAGGGAGGCAATGCCACCGCTCTCCGGCATCCCTGCTTACCGCTATCACCAGTCACTGTCTCGCTGCATTAGCTGCCAAGATGTCTGCATTCAACAGTCACATGCGGCAAAAGCCTAATATCGTAACTTGAAGTGAACATTAGAAGATTTGTTGCCATGTTATTGTTACACAATGAAGACCAACAGTAAAACAACCGCTCGCAAATTTGGCAACCTGCCTCTGCAGGCAAAGGAGCGGACATGAGTGAACAGTAAGCTCACCACCGCAGGGCACCAGAAGAGTGAACCTGGCTCTTATGCAGTGTGAGTGTCATACAGCCAAATAAGCTGTCATTGCAACAATTAAATCAATTAATCAGAATTGAGCTCCTGACGTTAAATTTTCCAGAAAATTTTGGTTCTTAGTCCCAATTTCCAGGGAGAGGCACATGCCCGTTTTGACCCAGGGGTGGATCCAGCCAATACGGTTAGGGGGCGATTTCAGTAATATTTGGTAGTCAAGTCTCATTACGGGTTCACTACTGTAAGAGGGATGAAGCACATTTCAAAACACTGCTGCGACAAAACAATGGATGAACAAATAGCCTTGTATTGCGAATGCTGTTTTTCGAATTGTACACAATCATGGTGAACAAAGTTAATTTGCAAGTTCTAGGGGGGTTATTGCCCCCTGTATTCGCCCTGTCTTGACCCCCTGTGGACGCCAATAGTTTTGACGTTCTACGAGTTCAAAACTGTTTGCTTGAGTTCAATGTAAAACACACCCATAATCGTCATTCTCTTGGCATTTACATGTTTAGCAACAATGTTGACCTCAAAACTAATAACAGAAATTATGGAAAACCATTCTGAAATTTTATATGTGCGCGGAATAGCTTCAATAAATGTGTTTCAAGTCGATTTTGATAAATTATGGAATTACGTATGATACTGTTATATGAAGGGCACCTGTGCCCCCGTTTCCCCCCCTTTCAAAGGTCAGTGGGGGCAGTGCCCCTGTAATGCACCCCTGTTCCGGCGTCCCTGAGTCTACCACATATTTAGACATGCGAATTACTGCAATAGTGATGTTCTCTTGCGCAGTGGCAGTTCTCGGCAGAACCGTGACTAAAGCCCCTCAAGCCCCGCGGTTTTGGGACTCGCGCCTTTGGGCGCTTACCTAAGTGCGATTTTGCCCAGTACTGTGTCATACAAACTAAAAATGCAAATCACAAAAATTGCAGCAAAAAAAAATTTTTTTTTCTTCCAGTCAGAGCAGGTCTCCTCGGTTTTGGACTTACCGTAACGCTTTTCCTTTATTCATCAGATTGTAGATGCAAAATTATTTAACCCTGTGATTCACCTCACGAAGTATACAATTAAATTGTGATTTGGTAACCTAATGGTAACCTAATTATATATGCCAGGGTTTTTAAGGTGTTTTAGGGACCTGATTCGGGTCCCTAGAATTTAAAATCGGGTCCCTAGAATCAGAAAAAATGATCATCGGGTCTCTGGAATCAGAGAAAATCGGGTGCCTACAATCAGAGAAATCGGGTTCCTACAGGTCGATACCGGGTACCTAACATTTTTCCTTAAAAAAAACTGTATATACTGTAATTTTAAAATAGACTTTTCTCTTCTATAGGTAATAACTGACCACACCAACTGTTTTTTCCTTTGGCCGCCGTTGTTAGAATGTTTTGCCTAACCTATTTAAACTTCGAGATTGTACACCATGTAGAAGCTTTAGGTAATTCTATCTTGGTTGCGTCAATCATTTAAAGTTTATATTGTAGTGCCGAATCGAAAGAGTTAAAATTAACTAAGAAACTGTGTGTCACTTTTGAGATTTTGTAGTACGGCAGTAAATTAACCTATTAAATTGATTTATACCATCGTTCAGGTTAGAACACGATCAGAAAACCGCTTCCCACATCCCTTTTTCGGTGTATGGTGCTTTCAAAGAAATTTTGAAAAGAACAAAGGTGCGCTGGCATGTTTGCAGAGACATGCTTATATCACCTTGCTTAATTTCAACCATGCACAGTTGCTACCACGATTGGTACAGATCACAAATTAAGCGAAAAGCACTCCATATCTGCTGGTAATGCAAACACCTTAAAACAGATTGAAATGTTTGCATAGTACACTATTCGATAACAGTTGTAACCTGCCTCACCCTAACTTCTATACCTCCGGTTTTGCTACCTTACAATTTGAAATGATGAACTTTAAAATTGTTGCAGTCAGTGGTAGACGTGATAACAAAAAACAAAATACTATGCTGAAAGTTTGACTTTGGACACACAAATGCTTGCAGTGTGTCAGAATCCAAAAAAATCGCCGTTCATTATTATTCACAAATTATTGAATTTCTTCCTCTTCATAAGCAACGTGTTTCTCCGGGGTTAGAATTGGCGACTTCAAACACGACACTATTACCAGCCACCTCAGGAAACGTGCCTATCGAATTTTGCTTTACATCTCCAGGAACATAAGTGCTCGCCAACATCAAGATATCTGTTTCTTCAGGACATTTGATACCTTTATTAGAAACAATGTCTATGCTTTTATTCAACGACGCGTATCTACATCCAACTTTTTATCTGCTCACCTAAATTGTCTGATGCTTTTCACAAATCTCAATTTTACTGCCACTACGTAATGCTTCTGTATGACGATGACCGAATGTAATATTTACCGGCGCCTTGGTTGAGTGGTCATTCCTAGCCTTCACTATCGACTGCCTGTGCAAACCCATTCCTACTCTGTGAAGCGTTGTGTATAAGCATTTCTGCACCCTTGTGTTCTTCGCACTGACGTGATGTGGAATGAATCTTGGGCCTGAGACAAACATCTCAACAAAACTTTAAATAAATGCAGTAAATCAAACGCGAATCAGATATTTATGGGCCAAAAATTAGACCAATTTTAGAATGTTTTTCGTCAAGTGGTACAACGTGACAGAGCGCGCTACTGAAGCTGGCAGGCTGGTTTCGAATCCCGCTTTGGTCACATCGATACATGAATTAAAATTACAATCGACGCCTTGAAAAAGGGTACATGCGGTATGTCCAGCCTCGTGCTCAACATTAATGGATCGGTGCAAGATAAAGCTTCACACGCGGTGCTGCCACTGACTCGCCACCAGTGCAGCATTCACTGCGAAAGTAACCGCGTGGTCCACGGTGCAAGTAAGTGGAGATGGACGCCGCAGACCACTCGTGACACTCCACAAGGAGCACAAAGCGAATATAATGAAACCTTTCTTGTTTAATGTTGTTCACCATAGTGAATGTTGGTTTTCTTCGGCTTGGTGATCAAGACGAGACGAAATGTAAACGCGAGAACTTGAAAAGACGTCTATGGTGGTCCATGCGCGCCAGCCAAAAAAATTTTCTATCTGACATTTTTCGACAAAAAAACAGCAATCTACAAATTATTTTCAAATGTAATCGCAAATTAAAATCTTTTCGTTTCAAAAACATTTATTTTCGTTTTGAAAACACTTTCGCTTAGCAAATGGTTTATAAACAAAAGCATTTTCCTTTTAAAAATAATTTTACTTTCGTTTCGAAAACACTTTCGCGTGGGGAGTGTTGATTGTGATGCACATGTTGCAACTTTGATAAATGATCCCCAATAAAATTATTTCGGCTCCCTAAAATCTCGAAGCAGCTTTCAACTTTTCAACCAAGGCAACAGGCTCAAAAGATATTTTGACTAACTGCATCAAAATATTCCAATACTGACTGACTGCATCACAAATACGCACAATCCACCCGCTTCTCTTGGCCTAAAAGATACCATTCACTTGCTCTCCAAGCCACAAGTTATACGTCTTATGTCACAAATCCCTCAAAGACATTTTCCCAAGGATAGGTTATCACAACAAGGGAATACTCAAAGTAGTCTACACGTACACGTAACACGATCGCCAGCTACTGGAGCCAGACATCGACAAAGGAGAATCTGCAAATCAAGCATTCTCAAGTGGAAACACTGGCCCTCAACGGAGGGTGGCACGCATGGGGCCAAGACCATAAAAGCTGATGCAATTTGTTTTCGATTTGCTTTTGATTTACTTTCTTTTGCGAAATGAAAGTGTTTCCTAAACAAAAGTGAAAATGTTTACGAAACGACAACATAATTGTTTCAAAACGAAAATGTTTTTGTTTAGAAACCATTTCCAAAGGGAAAGTGTTTACAAAACGAAAATACAATTGTTTTCAAAACAAAAATTTTTATGTTTATCAAGCATTTGCGGAGCGAAAGTGTTTTGGAAACGAAAGTAAAATGTTTGTGAAACGAAAAAGATTTTAATTTGCGACTGCAATTGAAAACATTTTGTATTTTTTGTTGTTTTTTCAAAAAAAAGTGCCAGACAGAAAAGTTTTTAGGGTGGCACGCATGGACCACCATAGACGTCATCTCATCCAAATCTCAACTTAGCTCTGCTTTTCTGCGAGCACGCAAACGTGGGAACCTTGCATAGAATAATTGTCCTGCACCCCGGTTAGAACGCCGCTATATTGAAATCAACACAAAAATAAACTTGTTTTCGAGCATGAAATTTTTCAGCCCACATTCAACTCAGTAGTATTTGACAAAATAAACACGTTTACAAAATCGCCGATTACTTTCCTGTTATGCTGTAAAAAGTTATTTGCTGCAAATAGAGCAGAAAATGTTTGTTTTTTTTGGAAAATGCCTGCTTGATCGTGCAACCTTAACCACGACGTTTGCAAAAACAAAATAAATAGTGTAGATAAGTGAGAACCAGGTCACCAGGCGCAATGGGCATGCAAGGGGATAGCTTTATTGTGAGCACTGGATGCACGCAAAGAACACTGACGGTGAAGTGCGGCGGTCACCTACAAGGGAATGTGAGTCAGTGTTTCGACAGATCTTTGAGTAGTAATCACATCCTACCGCACTACAGCACCGATGCAAAACGTGTACAGCCGCTACAACAGCATTCATGAAGAAGTGTAGTGCGAATCGTATCTTGACTGGCATTCCATATACTGCAGATGTAACCAAGCCGAAACTTGAGGGGAAGCAAAGTTTTGAACTAACAAATCGTGTTTTTGCCCAACACATGCGTTTCGTCCTACAACAAACAATCCGCTCAAAAAAAAGTTTTTGCTCGAACACAGATAAGTTTGAATTGCAACATTTTGCTAACCCATTATTTTTTACCCTTATAGTAGATGGTTGAGGTTAATGCTCTTTCCAAGGAGTGCTACGTCGACTCACTCTGTAGCTTGGGGCCGAACACACGACTTTTTTTATTGAGAGGAAGGCACTACCACTGAGATATATCCGCGTCAATAATACGTAAATGCAATTTTCAGGTGCGTTGTGCTGATGTGTTTGAGCAAGAGACAGTCTTCTCTTCCGAAACGTAATCTCTAGTGCTTTTGTTGTCGATGAGTGTTTGCCACCCTTACCATAAGCTTCACTCGGATTCTAGTTCGTGTTCGACTTGTAATCAGAAAAAACTGAGACATGGAAGTTTTTGAAAAACATCGAATGTAACAGCACCCGTTGTTTTGAAAGAACTTTTTCAGATATGGAACTTTTTAAAGATATTCTTTTGATGTTTTTTTCACTTTGTTTGGTTTTAAATAAGTTTTCCCTTCCTTAACGCACGTGTATGCCGCACTCTGGTGGTTATGATTTTCTTTTGTTTTTGTAAGAAGTCGTTAACGATGAGTTTGTATAAAAGCGGAAACACTTGACCGTTTTCAAGGGGATGAGGTACTTGGAGAACACGTTGCAGTTTGCACACATCAGTCAGTAAACTTCTATAGCCGGGGTCACCAACGTGGTGGCCGCGGGCACCGAGTCGCTCGCAAGGACCGTGCAAGTCGCCCGCGGGCCTGTTCTAAAAATAACATTAGCATGATCAATGTCTTCACGGAATGTCAATACTAAAATAACTGAAAGTAAATTGAGCAAAATTATTATTTCGGAAGTTTGTATCAAATTAGCAGCCCTTCGCATTAATCGTTACTCAAGAAGTAGTTCGCAGTTTCAAAAAGGTTGGTGACCCCTGTTCCATAGGAAACCCTTTGAAAAGCATCACATGTGGCGGACGTGATCAATACCACACAGCGGTTAACCATCATGTCAAAGTCATTAGCGTGTGAACCAAACACGTTTTTGGAAAACACCCTCGACGGTGGCTGGAAGTGGATAAAACGTCATCGGAATTTCATCTAAAATTCGGCCACTGAAAACTTTTTCGGACACTTTTCACCAAATCCGCGCAAACCAGTGACATTCTTCTACTACAAGCATTCCTTAACGCTAAGTCACTTTCCATATACAATTTAAGACTTGAAAATGCACACACCAAAAAACACTGTTATGTGCAGTGAAAGATTTTTCGACCCTCTGTTGAACATTATATTGTTACTGTACTTCAATATTTCAGATTCACCTTCCTCCTCTCCCGACACACAGTGGGAAAAATTTCCTTTTCCACAATGATAGGCCTCGTGCCGCAGTGTTCAGAAAGAAAGTTATAACGCACGTATGACGAATCACGATACAACGGTATAATGTGCGGTATAACGATAAGCAAGGTTGAGATGAAAATATGCTTGCCTTATCCACAAGATCAGGCACTCAGCAAATTTGTTTGAAGACGGTGTACTTCATATTAATAAACTAAAAATGCAGTAAATTGTGGCGATGCCGTTTGGAGAATAAGGAAAAAAGCAATGTGCTGAAGACTCGTGCCGAATTCTTTAAAGTAATTCTTATTGCGAAGGGTTAAGACCGCAAGAGGGACCAACTACTGCATAAATGACGATGATAGGAAGTTAGTCAGTTTCTGTGAATGAGAGGAAGGTTCTCCTGCACAAGGTACCGGAAGAAACAATGTGCTGTTATAAATGATACAGACGGAAGTATAACTTACCGCAACTCCAGACAGATATACACTTGCCACAGTTTCACTGTATATAACCGGCTCTTGCATTTCCTTTTCTTCTAGTGTACACGAGCGCAATCCCCAAGTATGCTTTGCACCTTCCAAACCAAATCGACCTCATTTCGTTGATATTCCGTTCAATGATTCTGAGCAGTGCATCACAGAAAATTCCAAAGCCGCCATGTTTATTTCATTCAACGCAAAATGGAACGAAATTTCCAAAACTCGTGCATTTCTTCTTCATAGAAAATAGAATTCCTAAAACATAATTGAGAAACGTACAATCGACTGTGTATCACTTCAATTATGAGACGCTATGAATTGTGTTCCATTTCTGGTTGCGAAGCTGGGACAGGAAAAGCCCAACCGCAAAATTATAAGTTTCGTGAAATGACATATTGATCGAATACTTTTCTGTATTCACTTAAACCACGGTAAAGTGAAACACTCTCTGTGCATAGGGCGTAACCGGAGTGTGCGGTTGTTTTCTGATGACTTCGCTTAGGTCTGTATTATCGCCACCTATTCTTGCATAGCGACAAAACCTGAGCGCATTCCAACAGTACATTATTTGGTTCGGTGCATTCCGATAGGTCGTAGGTATTTTCCAGAAAATTTCCATCAAACGTAAGAGATACGTCTCTCGCCAAGATTTCATAACTAAGGGTTAAATAGGTTTTTTCTCTGAAGGTCGGATGCACGTCATAAAACACGCACGAGCTTTTGCTGAAGTCACATCGATTCACACACCAACAGCTCGTGACGTTTTCTCTTTAGCGTTGATTGTTTGGAGATAAAAAATGTTTTTAACACCTCTACTGGATAAATGGGGAAACAGGGGTTTTCAGCACATTGCATTCGATGGAAACGTAAAAGTGAGATGTTTTTGAACTATCCGACCTGCGTCAGACTGATCAGTCACAGGTGAGTGATGTCTAGCAATGATGCTGGTGATTCTATATTTCCGGGAAAATCCAAGACAGGTCCACTTGAGATTTCCTGATGCAGGAGAAATGGTGCTTTGGCTTTGTTTTTCTCTAACGCTTGGGTAATGTTTATTTTCTCTGACGTTTATGTACTACAAAAAAAAACAAATGTATCTGATAACTTCCGATGATTCCTGAGGTCTAATGCGCTCAAAATGCGGAACAACATTCTATAGAGAACGTGTGTAACGTGATGCGAATGAGAAGCGAGTGAGCAACTAAGTAGGCTGTAATGCATAGTAGCAGCCTCAGAGTTTGCAGATGTATGACGTTTTTCCACATCAACTCCCTGCTTTATAAGAAAGCAAAACTACTTTGTTAATTGCTATAAAAGATGATTTCGCTGTACAAGTGTAATATGGGATTCTTCACAAGCCGACCGCCTACGCTTACGTGGGTTTCTTCACAAATACAAGCCGCTGTCAAGCTCTTCAGCTTGAAACAACTCAGTCTGCTCACAAAAACAATTTTATAGGTCCAGGTTCATACATCCCGAGCTTTGAATAAGACTTTTGTTTTGTTAGAAAGATTTAATCAGCAAGCTTTTTTCTAAAATTTCAGCAAGGCATAATTACACAGCTCTTTTGATGCCCTGGCCACACCCCTGAAGAGAAGGTTGACCCAACGTTTTTATGCTATTTTCCAAGCAAGGTATTTCTATTGAGACTGAAAATGAACAACTTTAGGTAATCACCTTAAAAGTTGGGAGGTCATTGTTTTCATAAAAACGTTTTTACTTCAAAAACGTGTTCTTTTACAAAGGGCAGTAAGAAAAAACTTGCTTTGAAGCAACTCCAGTTATTTAAAAGTTCTTTTCAGCGTGCTTTCCATACCCCCCTCTGCATCCAGGAAAGACTATCCAAAGCCGCAGTCCCGTCGTCACAGGGGAGCTTTGGTGGGCTTATAGCCTTCCTAAACAAAGCTCCAAGATCCCAAATTGAAATATGAGACACTATAAACCAGTGGAGTTTTGTCAATTTTAAGAATGTCAAGCCCCCCTGCACAAACATAAATCCCCTTTATTGAAGACTTTCTGGCGACAATTCTGTCCAAAGCTTGTAATCCTATATGCTAAATACATTTAGGAAGACGCGATGCAGTCCTGCTGAAAGTATTTGAAAATCATCTTTTTAACAGCACAATAAAAGGAAAATTCTTGTATTGGGGTGTGCGGGTTTATCAAAAAATCTATGCCGGAAAGAATATAGGATGAAATTGGACGAAGACGTGATGGACAACTTGACAAAATCACTTTGTGTTTTATGAGTAAAATCTACATTTTCTTTTCTTCGATTCAGAATCAGTGGAACAGGGACGAAGAGCACTTTATTTTTTCAAAGATAGTTTCCCAGAACAATTGCAGTCTCATCTTAAGTTGTGTTGCATAACTAAACATAACTTTTATCGAGCAACGCTTTGCAACAAACCCAGTCTGGTTGCATTTGTTCTTTTTTTTCAAAGACGCGCATTGCATGTTCGAAGCATCGAGGATTTACTCCTGACGGAAAACGGTTTGTTTCAGAAGTTCAAGTTAGACCAACAGTAGCTGAGCATTTTTAACAGTAATCTTAGAAAAACCGAGAACATTTGTTCATTTGAAAAAACTTTTGGAAATAACCCATGTTAGTATTTAAAAATTACAATAGTAAAACTAATACGAGTGGAAACAAAATATGCAAGTAGAGCCTTGGAAGCGCTTAATCCTGGAGACAAAGCTGGTTCCTGCTGAAAACAACAAGTTGTGTGATGAAGCATAACGTTTGCGTGGGTCAAAAGTATAATGAAATTTAGTGCTGAACATGTACCGATTAAATAAAATTGAATGAATTGTCTGCCAACCTCTTTAACGTTTTTTCAACTTAACAAATTACCACAGCATCGTTTTGAAAATTGAGTTGAAATATAAAATCACAAATTTGCAAAGTTTGTTTTTCATAATTCAATTACAACAAACTTCTGTATGGTTTTGTAACCATTTGTTTTTGGCAACTGTGCTATATTGCTGTAAAGCATTTGGTAAAAAACTTTGACGTGCATTCTTTACTGTCAGAAAATCGAAGTAAGGCTTTTGCCGATCTTTTGCTGCTTCCGTTTCCGTCACAATGCATATTTGAATGAATTAAGATATTAAAATGGCACACAGCAAAGAAAGTCGAAAAACAGCCATACGGGATTCCGGCAAATTTTCATCAACTGCTTTATGTCGCATTCTCAATTTTTTCTTTGATTTCATCGATTATCAAGCGACGCCAGTTTCGATGCACACCGATGCAACACACATTGTTGAGACTGACTCGGTGGCCTTGAAAGCCTGGCATGTTTTGCCAGCACAGTGCTGTCTGCGCTGCCATCAATAACCTTCTCGTGAACTTTGTACTCGGGGTATCGCAGTTCATTTACTTTACAAATACGCACAGCATTCTAATTATCGCAAACGTCTCCGAAGGCCTGTAAATAGTGAACGACTTCTCCATACTGGTTGTTTTGGAGCAAATTACAAAATCTCTAGGTATTTGAAATTTGTATCAAAAGCGTTCAAAACAAAATAATTGCTGGCTCGAGATGTTGAAGTCGCGTGGAGCCCATTTCAAATATTCTCTTGGCCTTCTAACTTAAGGCAAGGCGACAAAATGAAACGTTTTTTTTTTGGATTGTATTATTTCCTGTTTTTGTATTTTTTCCTAAGATGTGACAATTTAGGACTAAATACAAATTATTCAATAGCAAATCCCAGTAGCATAACGAAAAGGCTTTTCTTTATACTTTGCGGTGTCTGGTGTAAATAAAGCCTAAAAAAAGCGCTTACAGCAAGATCAGCGCTTTTCCTAAATGTTTGTTTTATTTTTTTCAGAGGAAAAACTGCACAACATTTTGATGGTTTTCTTTCCTATTTTTGATGGTTTTTGAGTGGGTGTGATTAACACATAATACAGCTCCTTTGCGGGCAGAGAAGATATTCATGACATATTTTAAAATAAAATCTTCTTTTGTAAACAAACCGTATGTTTTTGGTTTTTGTGATAGAGCAATTATTTTTAGGAAAAGTAACTTTTTTGCGTTGTACGTCATGGATGATGGCAACAGGAAATTGCATACTAGGAAATGTTGGGAAACGAAGTTTTTGGTCTATACCAGGGTTGGCCAAACCAGTCAGAGACCAAGAGCCACATTTCTTGCTGTGTTGCCGCAAAGAACCGCATCATACACATGGGCACATATGAACATAATCCAATCTCTTCCTCACTCACACACATAACTTTGCTCATCTAGATTTACTGTAAATATCACATACCAACATGACAATGACTGAACTTTGCAAGCCAATTATTGTTATGCATGTTAGTTAATTGGACTTCTGGTAATTACGTAACAAGCCGCATCAAACCAAGCAAAGAGTCGCATGCGGCTCTCGAGCCATGGGCTGGCCACCCCTGGTCTATATTATCGACCTTTGAATATTTCACGCTTCGCAAACAGACAGCTTAATATCATCACTTCTAGAAAAGATACGGGAGCACTAACAGATCTGTTTAAAGTTTGTGTATACAGCATACGGCGCCTAACTTGAACGTGGAATGAATTGGATCCACAGATCAAAGTTCATATTTCCTGCTGTATTTTAATCCACAAGCCTGACAGACAAGAAAGTGACGAATTCCATTACAGCGAAAATAATCATTCTAGTTAAAAAATGCGGATGTGAATTTTCCACGATAAAATAAAAGTACTAATTTAATAGATGTTACGTTGAGTTAAAGTAAGAGTTTTTTCTATGTCATTAGTTTGTTCGAATTATTGCAACGAATATTTTTAAAACACGAAGAACTTTTAAATTTGATTATATTACATTAAAATTTGATTATATTACAAATTTTGATTATATTTTGAGTATATTACATAAATTTTGATCATAATACAAATTTTGATTATATTACATTTGATTATACCTCGATTACATTGTTCCTATGAATTCACATAGATTTATAAAACCAGTTACTGAGCGTAGGATTTATTTTGTTCATTGATTAATGTATTTCTGTGTGAGTTTTCATCAACTTAAGGTTGGCGTTCTGGTCATTTATTACTACAGTATTATTGACAAGTCATGGCAAATAAACTCCAACTAGCACGAGAAGGCGGTAAAATGGAGTTTCCCGAATTTCCGGAGAACAGCGTCAGAACACTTGACAACAACATGTGCACACTGCACGTACACCCGCTTGTGGCTAACGGCATGAACGCAGCCACCGACATGCAGAGATACGTTACAAGGACTGGCAATAAGATGGCCTATGTACTTTCTGGAGGACGGAAACGTTATCAATAAATAAAACCAAGTAATTCTAAAGTAACTTGCACCTTGCTTCGTGTCTAGTGCGTGGAGATCGGGGCGTCAAATCAAGGGCGAGACAAAGTACGTCGAAGATATGGTTGGTTGAACTACTCCTTAATTTCAACAACAGTCGCGCGGCGAGCGACTGCGCCAGCGCAAAAAAACAACAGCCATCCACAGCTGCACCCCGACGTAACACGAATGACGTTTTGTAAAGCTGCTGGGTACCGTTTGCGCTGTTACGCATGATTGACGCGGTGCTAATTTTTGGTGCGGTTTGGAGGTTCTGGGCTATTGGCAGAAAGGAAGCGGTCAGCTTGTGGCAGTGATTTGGTGGTCGAATTTTTATTGACGTAATACTGACACTACTTCTCTTTGTTCCCTGTACTCATCAAGCCCAGTACATAAAAATGACTGCTTGGAAAGCACATCTGAGCAGTACATTGCAACCATGTTAAGTTGTTCAGAAGAAAACTGTTTATTTTCATTCAGTAGAATAGACAGAAAACCTGTTGGTGTTCGTTGAACACGTGACGCAGAAACAACTTGACAATTCCGAGTTCCATTATTACATGTTGAAAGTTATTGAAAAGTCAAGCAGATAAACTCGATCTTCTGGCGATTATTTTTTTATTTTGCCGTTGTTGAAAAGACTAATATGAAATTTGGACGATGTTCAGATGTTATGGCATCCAGTGATATTTCTGATTCTAACTCAGAAAAACGTATTGCTGTTGAGTCCCTGCCGTTGCGGCTTAACTTGACAAGTGAAGAAATCCGCACCGTTCTGTATGACGTCATAGTCTTTCGCGTTTCAAGATTTTAATGATCATCCTCAACAACTTCACATTTGCAAGACATATAGCTTCGTTGCAGGAAATATATAATGAAAAACTTTTAATCTGTCGCAGGAAAAACATCACCACGAGACGACGCTCGCGATTAGAAGGTACTGATATCTCAGCAATGGACAACATAATAAGAGAAAAACTAAGAAAGTCTAAAAAACATCAAGCCAGATTTGATTGCGATGCTGGTGAATACAAATAAGAAAGTGTCTGTGAGAAATTAACAATATTTTTAACAGTACTGGAATGGACGCGACCAGAAAACTCGTTGACGCGTAGAGGAAGGCAGGAAACAAATCTTAAAAGAGCGCGTGATGAGGTTCTCACGACTCCGGTGAAACCGAACTACACCGAAAGTTTTAGCCACTTACAAAATGATTTCAATGTTTCTAATGCGGCTCAACTTTTGATAATCTTCAAAGGCGCGCAAGAAAATGCGATTATAATAAATAAATAAACCAATAAAAAAAGATACAAAATGGCAGGCTTTCGATGCTATTAGGTAAAACATGAACAATGGTACACACAGAGCGTTCTGCGAATGCGAAATATGGTGGGCTAAGCGTGCTCGGTCGAGCGTGCCCAGAGCTAATGCAAAAGAAAAAACAGGAAAAGTCAATAAATAGGAATACAAATAACGATAGTGCTAACAATGATACGATGAAGACTCGTTTCAAGAAACTTCGCTCAACAACAATCGCAATAACATGAAAACCACCTGTCGTGACTTCTCTGACTCCGTAATACAGTGTAATAACGTACGCAGAAGGCAAGTAGGAGACTACAGTGATCAGGATGGTAAAGATAACATGGTCGATTTTCTGTGACATGACGTTATTCTTTTTGATCAGTTACTATGGTAACTTCAAAACTGTCCGTTTTATTATTTTCCTGATTCAACATGTTCGTCTTGGTTTCCGCTTCCTCTGCGTCCAGGTGGTCTCGGACATTTTTGTACCTCCTGCAAACAAACAAATACCTTTAACCACACCAAACTTCAGACACCGCTCGAGCTGCTTACGATAATGTTAATGATTCATTACATTCATTTGAAGTTCCACCTCAGATTTTTAAAACAAATTTAAACACCCGAGTTACTCAGCAACCTACAAACGCATGCGCAGAAAACCAATGTGAGTAAAACTAAACATTTTATCAATCCTAGCACGTGATCAATGTCACGTGATCAATGTCGAGAACCTCACCTCCAGCAGATGCAGAAAAGGGTCAGAGCACCCATGAGTCCGAACACACTTACGACGACGGCGATGATTACGTTTGTCTTTTCCTGATCTGGCGATCCGACTAACTGAATCGTCGGCTTCTGGCATCTTTCGCCTTCCCATCCCGGCCTGCATCTGCAAATTAGTGTAAAAGTTGAGCCTTCCTATAAACGCAAACGAAAATATCACGGTGACATCATTCCACGTCGCTGCGTCTGAAAAGCCCGCTTAGGTACATTTCTTTTTGAAACGACAAATGTAGAAACGCTAAAGACGCTTCCGCTTTTGACGCTGAGTGACCACGTCAAGAGCTGAGTTCAAACAGGCTCACCACCACCACATCAACCGGTACCGCTTGGAAAAGCACTGATTGTCACGTAAGTCCATCTCCAGAGCAACAGCACCGCACACAAAAAACACTTCCTTTATTCTCTCGTTAGCGGCTGACCTCATGTCTGGTTGTTACGCATGGCAAACATTTTAACGTTCAAAAGAAATTTTCGACTGACCGAGGCGTTCATGCTGCGAGCCCGTCTTTTGGAACATAAAGCCGGGGAGGCAGCAGCTTCTACGCAGTGTTGCCGCCAGATTCATTGAAAAACCCAAACAAGCTCTGTGGCAGTGAATGAGCAACTGAGTTGTTGCATATCACACTGAAACTGAAACGTCTGTTGCACTCGGCACATCACGCTCTCTCACCTGCACGCTGGCTCGTTCAAGTCCGTGATCCATCGGCATTTGCCCTGGTTCATGCAGTACGTTCTGCGCCACTTTTTCGGGCATCTCGTTCTTTTGCCGCCGCGAAGCTCCGACACTCTGGGCGCTGCTGAAAAAAAATCACACAGATTGAGTTTGACTTGGGCAGGCAAGATTTGGCGAAGCCGCCAGTGTTGCTGCTGGTTACGTCGGATAAGCGCAAGAGGTCTTGCGACTACGTAGCTCACGCTCCATACTGCACATGCGTGTGGTCAATCGTTCCAGATTGGCGCACAAGTGACCTCAGTTCTTACCTTGGCCGTACTCGTTGACATTTTCTTGAAACACTTCGGTTGACTGCAAGAGACTTGCGGCAGAGACGTTTGCGACGTCATTGCTAACGCGCAGGCCTTCCGCTGCAGATATTTCTTGTCCCGAGGCGAAAGAGAAGACGCAAAAAGCTGTGAAACACAAAAAGGCCAAGTTCGATAAATCACCAACGCCTAGGGTGAGCATGACGTCTTGTGTTGTAGGAAGTTCGTCGTTTCGATATTGCGTAAAAGGGCGAGAAAAGAAAAATGCGGCTTGACTCGTTTGTAGCGTAACTACACTGGCTGCCAGGGAGAAGCAACACGCACAAGACTCTCACAGAACAATTTTCAGATCTCTTGACGTCAACAGCGTCTGGCCTGCCGCCAGCGCTTTTGCCCTTGCAAGCAGGCTGCAGCTGCGCGTGTGGTGCTCCTTACATCACACAGGAAAAGTTGGAAGGTCAAACCAGCGTGGGGCGTGGGCTGCGACCGGGACGAACTATTCGCAGCCCATGAAGCGGCTCGTACAGTCGCATTCAACTTTATTCGTGGGCGTCAAGCGGAAGCAGATCTGATGAGCACCGAAATAGAGCACACTCGACACTCTTAAAACGAGAACACTCGTGCTAGTTGCTAAAGCCCGCCTAGTTACACCGCACAGCACTGGAGAGAAAAAGGCCGCGCTGACGAAATGTAATTCTCCAAGTGTGACCACTACGTCACATTCCATTCAGCGTCAGGTTTTTATTTCAGTCAACAATGAAAAAGAATGTTGTTTCAGATCGTTGGTACTTACCCAAGAAATACAAGTAGAAGCAGCTCGCGAAGTCTAGATTTGATTTGAAACTGCCGGCCTTCTTGCAGCGCGGGCATTCAGGGCGGGAATGCTTGTCGTCGTGGCTGATGACAGTGACTTCAAAATCGTTGCACATGTTACAGCTGTGCAGTTTTCGCAAGCAAGAGCAGTAAAATTGCAAATTCTTTTCAAAACCTCGTGCTACGTAAAGTATCGGATTCGCCTGCAATGTAAACAAATCTTGTTGGCTGGCTGATTTCAAAACGTCAACTTCTTCAGCAACTCGTCGGCGCAACTGAGACAGATGCATTTCAAATGCGTTGACAGCGCAAGACAGCTTGTTCGACAAGGGCCTTCTTGTCGATTTCCGACACGATGCTTGAGACTCGCACTGCCGAATGTCATTCAAGCCAAAACAACCCAGGTACTAAAAAGCCGAGCGTCTGACGTCAGCCGCTGCGAGACTTCTTCTCGAGGTACCTGGATCATCCACAACCGCACCGGCGAGTTTCGGTCGAGCGAACAGGTCAGTTCCCGCTATCTGCACCAAAATTGCGACAAATCGAAAGGTAATATGACTTGATAGTTTTTCACAATCTGTTCATCTCTGATTTGACCTTCCGTCTCGCGTGCAACGTGCTGCCGCAACGAGGTTAAACCACACTGTTCAAACAAATGCCGTATTGTGCAACAAACGCTGATCGTCTTTCGAGTACATGAGTTTGAGGCTGTCATCGAGGCCAGAATAACTTCACCAAACGTACAAGAGCTCTTAGCAAATACAGGTTGCCACGTAAGCTGGCATGTGAAGCTTGTGTTTACTTTGAGCTCTGTCGCACAAACAGTGATGGTTCACTTGTTTGATACCTTTCACGCACAACAGGCCCTGGCAGGAATGGGGTCTGCACCTGCGTTTCGCCGAGGTCAAAAAATTAAAATCGAGCCCATTCCATACTTTCGTTACTATTTGGTGCAAAAGTGTGAATAGTTTAATGAAGCTTAAGAGTGAAACTTTTGAATTTGAAAACAGGCGTTCGTTCTTTTGCTAGAGTTTCCTTGTTGGGTGTCGGATGAAAATTGTCGACAGGTTTAGAATCCGATCCTAGCACCGCACGTAAACGCAGCTTGAATGAAGGTCCTCTGGACAAATTCTTAACTTGAAATCAACCTCGCAGTGCCTCAGCTCTGACGACTGCGCACGTCTGGCCACATCCTCGAGAACGCGGCAGAATGTCCCTGAACCGCGGGGCTGTGGTGGTTTCGCAACAAGCATGCTTTTCTCGAGTCTGCGAGATTGTCGCCCTCCCTGAATGTAATCGTTAACGTACGAAAATAATATTTGCCTTGCTCCAGTTATTTATTTTGAAATTCTTTAGGTTCAAATAGATTCTACGAAATTACACGCTGCAAGCTAGAACTGAGGCAAAAATTTGTTGCGTTTGATATTGGAAAGTTTTCTTAGATACGATGAAACAACCTGAAATAAACAAAAATTTGAAAGGGTTCGCTTCTGAACTAGTGCGACAGTATCAAATAATGTTTTTGACTTCGTCACATACAAATGACCAGACATTATAGATTTACTTTGCAAATGTTAATGCCTTTCTAAAAGTTCCTGAAAGGGAAACGTTTGGTAGTTTAAAACGAAAACTTGGATTTACCCACGCATACTTGATTGCAAGGATACCTCGCACAGTATCCCAACTGAAACCGCCGTTGGACGTACAGGATTGCAAAGGCCTAAATCTTTACTCTGCACTGGAGTTTGTACGCTTGCTCGTCGACCTATATGACCGGGTCTTACATAAAAGCTTTGCAAAATATTAAACGACTACGTCATCGATTGCTCACTCACTGGTGGCTACCACGGCACTGCGTACTTGCTCACAACTCGCAAATTAGCCTTCAATCGCACCGTACGCAGTGGGAGTTGGACACAGACAAGGGTGTGTACAGACGGCACCCCTTTTCCTACCCTGTATGAATTCGGATAGACAGTGGCAGCTATGTCACCAAATGCACCCCTATGGATAAATGAAAGAAAAACCTTGGCCTATAACAGGAACTTTCACTGAAATTTTCTGCCCACCGAATTTTTATCGTAGCATGCTGTCCACCACATGCAAAATGACATGAGGTAGAAAAACTGCTGGAATGCTTTCCAACTACCCTGTTCGAGTTATTCCCTTTGGTGTTCTGCTCCTCTAGCTGTCAACAATGCTAAGTTCGACCCCGGGTAAAATGTTCCATGAAAGCAAAGTTACAGATGGGAATAGCGGCGCAGGAGCGCAACTGTCCCCGGCTCTCGCCGAAAATGCTGTTCACTTTAAGCAAAAAATGATATCGCTAGTATATTCAAACAATCTTCTCAGCAAAAAAAAGTATTTTCAGATTTTTTCCAAAGTAAAAATGCATATCTTAAGGAAAAAGGAAATAAACAAAAGATGAATGTAAAAAACATGAAAATGTTTATGATATTTTATCATCACTAAAACCTAACTAATCCTTCATAATTAAGTTTGAGAAGATACTCGCTTAATAAAACGTATGACCGATTTTCGCTCATTGGGTTTTAGCGTTTTGAATTTCAAACGGTGGCGAGTTGAGGCAAGTTGAACCAGCGGGAAGTGACGAGCAGTTCTCCACTGCAAATCAGATCTATACCTCAGGCTTCTCTGAACCATTCAATGTTCGCCTGCGTTGCTGCTTGCAAGAAGTCCGTTGTAACCTGGGGAGGAAAACCGGTGCAGATGATTTGACTGCAGCAGCTACTTCAAAAGCTAACTTTAGAAATTTTCCTCCGTTAACAATACTGAACTGGTATTGCATACCAGCAATGCAAAATAAATACGCTTTGAATCAACTTGTAAAACGCGCATCTTTAGTAAGTTAAACATCTTAATACTGCCGAATGCTAGCTGAAACTAAAATCATCATCAAAATTTTTGGCTTGTTTTATCAAAAAAACAGCAACTCTTCCCCATGCTGTTATCTCACATTCGGAAGTCCTGTCTCCCGATGACACTTCCCTCGAGAGTGATTCGCTTTTGCGTGCTTTCATTTTTTTGTGAAACTGTTCCGTTTAGAAAACGAAGATGAAGGGAAGTTCGAGTAAAGCAAGCAGCAAAATCATCTTTGATAGACAATCTAGACGCGGCTGATGGACTTCACCCCCTTGTCTCACCTGTAAGCGGCCTTTTAAACCACTTTGTATAGGGAACGTCTGTTGCCCTTATCAAAAGACCACTTGCAATGTTAAAAGGGTTCGAAGCCACGAATAAAAATCTCTGTCGGCAATGCTTTGATATGAAGCGACTGAAATTAAAACTGCACGAAAAAATTGCTGCATTTTCTGAGGGAAACCGTCTGCTCTGAGCCGCTACTTCATAGGAGATAAAAGAAGTAATGTGATGAAAAGCAACGTCAATGGCCGCAGCACCAACAGCTCAGCAGAATATACTATGGGCAGAAAAAATTTGCATTGCACGAATATACTGTACTGCAGGTTTCAAAGTTTTTAAGAGATCTTTTCTCAGATTCGTTGGTTTTTAAAAAGTTTTTCTGTCGGATGCAGTGCATCCAATGCACTACGAGTAAAAGGGCGAAGAACTGGCCTGTGAATGTCCTCGTGGGCCACAAAAGGGCTTGTAAATGCAATAAAGGTTGCCCCCACTGTAATGCCGACGCTTTTCTGACTTATGAACGTCTAGTTCTGTCTTCTTTTTTTATTTTGAGCACCCTGGCCCGTAGCCAGAGTTGCAAATGTGTAGGCAGTAGGGGATATCATGGGATGGGATGAACGTTTCTTCATTTGAATCGAATTCCAAAAATTCAACAATTTTTTAAGTCTAATCAACGTTTTCTATTCACTGAGCACATTTTCCAAAGATGTGAAGCTGCATGCCAACGCGATTACATTTTCGTCACACCTGCCATTCTTGCATTTTCTCAGATTTTAGTATCCATGCTTTCGTCGTATGAGTTTACGCATCTTCCGCTACCAAACCTCTCATAGTGCTACGTAAGGTACCGGGCTGACTTGTTCAGAACCATGTTTCACTATTGTTTGTTTCCATTGTGCAGCGTCTTTTTCTCGCCTGGTTCAGTTTTCAAAGAAATTTTGTTTCGCGCGTGAGACTCGTGTGCGACGTAATAGCGCGTGTAACTCGTTTGTGAGTTAACCGGGCATGAGACCGAACCTTGGCAACACTAGTGGCACGCCTGGTGATTTTTCACTGTAATCGAGTGATTTTTTCCAAGGTATGTGTTTGAGGAAGATCGGAGCCTTGTGTCTAACTTTTCAGCCCGTTTTTTTCAGTAAAACAATTGATTGCGTGAATCGTTGTGTGAAGGTTTTCACATACAGAATAAACAAAATTTTCTAATCTCATTTTCTTATTGTTTTCACTTTTTGTGCTGTTTATTAATGCAATGTTGGCTATTACCTTATTTTCATTTCTTCGCAGGATCAGTGCAATAGAAATGCACTGATTAAAAAATATTAGTTTAATTGATCTAAAAACTTCGTTCGTGCTTTCGCTTTGCTCTTGAAAGAAACCTGTAGGTTGAAAGAAACCTGCAGACCTGTGATTTTCCATACGCTTCAGCATGATCTATTTTACCAAACTTGCAAATGGTGTTAAGATTTTTAGACGATAGAACACACGAAAGAATCATTTCAAGCAAAACTGTCAACTTCAACCGCATAAATTTTAAATCTAGTGATTTTTTTAGATCTAGGGAATTTTTTTGTGAATCTAGAGATTTTTGCAAAAAGCCTGTGGCAGCTCTGCTTGGCAGACACATGCTGAAATACAGAGCTTTAGGAAGCCGGATGGTTGAACGCGGTTAAGATCCACAATGTAATCAAAGATGTCGCTGTGATGAGACCGAGAGTATTGCGTTGCCGGATGAAGAAGTTAGTAAGGAAGTATAGAATTCTACAACGCATTGAATACGTTCATGCTGCGCATTTGGTAGAAATGTCCAAAACACTTTTGGGGGGCACAAAAAGTTTAGGAGTCCGTGCCCACGAATGCCTTCTCGTGGTGACGGGACTGAGCACCACCAAGTTTGCCGTTCGATGTTCCTGATAGCTGAAAAATTTAAACTGGTAGATACTTGCAGTGGCGACAAGTCCTCAAAACCTGCTAGTTTTGCAACAGCTATTACTACGCAATAAAGCTTTCTGCTGAACTGCTGTTTGTCTAAAAGAGCAGCAAACAAACGACTTTGTGAAATAAATAATATTCATATTACCACTGCTTCACGCTTTGACGACAAACGTCATGACTGGTAAGCGCACGGGTTAAAGCGCTTTGTGTAACAAGATCCAGGTGCTACGGAAATGGTGCCCACGACAAAAATACCCTTTGTACGGTCATTCATAGTAAATTTTTCTCACGGAAGCCGGGCTTTCGCAACTTGTATTTGAAACACCAATGACACAATAAAGCTTAGAACAAGCGTAAACACGCAGCTGTGCCAAGTAGGCAATAGTGTGTTAAACAGTTGTCAAACATCAATAGCAGCAACTTTGCGTTCGAAAGTGGTAGATCTGCCACTGCTTTACACCAATAACTGATACCTGTCAATGTTCATTAATCAAATCCAAAAAACAACTTCGTCTTTACACAGGTTTTTCAAAACCTTCCTAAATGTCTCGCATTTTTCGCCTTGCATTAGTTATTAACTGTATATATGACTTAATAGACTATTTCTCAACAACCTGAATTTCTGTTTTCTGCGTACACTGGTATTGTTTGCAATCTAATTCAAGCTCTTAATTCTTAATCAGTTTGAATAAATTTTTACCTTCTTATTCATTATACCCAGGCTGCCAATGAGATTTTTTGAAAACCCTATGCAGACTCATCAAAAAAAACCCAGGTTTTAACAGAAAATCCCAAGAAAATACACAAAATCAGGGGAATCTTTATACTATCTGGCCATCGGTAATTCACGAAACGTGCTAGAAAATATTTATACTTGTGCAAATTAATTGAAACAAGCAACGAATGTAGGGTCAACAATGATTCATTTTTATATCGCCTGGTAGATGGTTACAAAAGTTCACATGCAGGCACATCAGTAACGAATATCACCTCCTCTATAAACAGAATTTTAATGCTGTTTGGCATAGAGTCTGCTAGATTTGAACAGTCACTGATAATTTTCGGGTCCCTGTATCATACTTGCATACTTGAATCAGCGCCTGAATGAGCTTTTCCATAGTCGTTAAGTCTACAGCACGAAGTGGACTTTTACATTTGGCGCGCAAATTCTCATTAGGGTTTACGTCCGGAGAATTCCCAGACCAATCAAATATCGGTATGTTCTTCTCTGTCATGAACTTTTTCACCATTTTCGATGTGTTACAGGGGCAAGATCCTGCTGAAAGATTCCGGACCGTTAGGATCCCTCTTTGCCACTTCAATATATTGTGGTGAGCGCATCACTCCTTCGATTTGCTGAAAGCTTTCGACACCGTAGCAACTAAAGCATCACCAAAACAGTCTTTTTCTGAGGGTGCTTAACAAACTGATTTATATGGTGATGCAATACATCAGCGAACTGTCAACTGCGCATGCAAATGCTGTAAATCTGATGTAATAGCGGCTGACACAAGAATTGCGTCAGCAAACTGACAACTGACTATTCAACAGTAGACATCATAATGCCTGTATGCATTTCACAATGGCGCGCGTGAACAGGGAATAGGATTTTCCATTGAAAAAAATGCTTTGTTTCAATTCATTTTCACAAGAGTATTTAACTTTGCTAATGAACTTTTGTGTGTATAGGAATCTTTATGTCCCAGTAACATGGACTTGCTTGCATTTCTATGGGTGATCTGGCAGCACTTACAACAACTAAAATATTCATTCCCATCGTCCTGCTGCAGCCAATCCCTTGAGATCTGGATCTTTCAACCACACTACCTCAAATTGCTGTTGGTACCGCTTACTCTTTTTCTTTGGAATGCTTCATTAGTATCTCCGTCACTTGAACTCATTAAACCTTGCTAATGTTTAGACCAGCGGTCACCAACATGGGGCCCGCGGGCACCAGGTCGCCCAAACGGACCACGTGGGTCACCCGCGGGCCTGTTCTGATAATAATAGTATCAAGAGGATCAGTGTCTTCGCATAGATGAATATGACTAATTTTATTGATGATGACATCATTGAAAGGTAAATTGAGCAAAATGTCTTATTTTATATCAAAGTGGTAGCCCTTCGCATTAACCGGTACCCAAGAAGTAGCTCTCAGTTTCCAAAACGTTGCTGACCCTTTGGTTTAGATCTTATACGGTATAAGTTGCTTTTTCGTTAGTTTTGCTGAAAACTAAGACACTTACATAAAGAAAGCTGATATTATAAATAAAAGTTTAATCAATCATACTCTATCTGAAATCACCGTTACGCAGTTAAATATTGAAAACCCCAGATTTTCAGAAGAAAAACCAAGAAACCCAGAAAGGGATTTGAAACCCTTGACCTGGGGACAAATCCCCAGGTTTGGCTGGGGTAATTCCACTTAATATAGGCGGATACATTTTTCTGCTTCCTGAAGCATGCTACCCTTGGCTCAGAGCCACCGATCCCCTACGCCCATGAAAGGGACCGATCCCCTCCGCCCCTGAAAAGGACCGATCCCCTACGTCCCTGAAAGGGACCGATCCCCTACGCCCCTGAAAGGGACCGATCCCCTCCGCCCCTGAAAGGGACCGATCCCCTCCG
>JGI24158J21664_10001246_pt1 | contig 28050 bp, 21 predicted proteins | sample Ectturendosymbi3_FD_21664 | JGI IMG/M metagenome (IMG submission 21664) | reverse complement strand
GTAGCCAGCTTCCTGACACAAGACCTTCATTTCTTGAAGAGGAGCGCTGGACACACAGTGTCGCCCAACGATAACCTCCGCTAAGATCATGTGCCTCATCTGCTGAGCGTCCGGTTTTGCGTCAAAAAGAGCTTGCTTGGAAGTGGTGAAGAATTGAGGAGGAGCTGGAGGCAGAGCGTTGCCTCGACCTGTATGCAGCATGGTGATGTGAGACACAGATAAATTTGCTCGCACTACATTTTTAACGATACTTTTTAACGTCTAGTACGCTCAGTTACTGCTAAACTCATGAGTGCTGGTATCTGTTAAAGGATCATCCTACACCAAATAAGACAGGTCAAATGGTACCCACGACTACGGATTTCTTTCAAGCTTGGCATTGTATTTGTTATGATCTCTAATGTAAAGAAGCCATGATTTTCTTTGTGATTAACGCATTTGACAAAAGACAAACTTCTAAAAACCATTAACCTCTACAAGAAAATGTCGGCATGTTTTTGATGTTGACGACAAAACGTTTTACTTGCTGTAATTGTTTTTGGTGGGTAAAACTGCACCAGAATTGATCGCACGGTGTTTCATCCCAGTAACTTTCCTTGAGACTTGTAAAGGAAACCGGCCCTTACCCCCTGCTGCACTTAAGTTGTTTTTTTGTACAAGCACCCCAGTAAAACTGTTTAAATGACCCTTCCTCAAATTCAAATCCATTTGGAAGACTTAGTGGAAACTTTTAATGGGCGAAAAATAGCAAATAATTGCAAAATCGATCAATATTTCATATAATAATATGGCCATAAAATATGCGATTGCGCACGTTAAAAAACAATCCAATTGCCAGTTGGGATTAGGTTGCAACAGTATCTCAGCTTTCTCACTTAAAATCTCCCAACCAACTGAATACTGTAGTATCAGCTGCCGCCCATGAGGTGAAAGAAACCTTATTAAAAAAAACTTTAAGTGGCTTCGACCATGCGAGAAGGCGACTACGATTCAGAAAGCTTATTATATAAGACGAAATGTTAAAAGTGTATCTTATGTATGTGGACGAACAATTACCACATTCATTCGCAAGAAAACCACAGCAAGACCAAACCAATTTTATTTTAAAAGTTAAAAATGGATGATGCCCGTCTCCAAGCAACTGCGTTTTGAAATACAGTAAATTGCTGTATTTTGAAATGCGTGTTTTCTTCGCAATTACCACAAAACTGTGACAACGCAGCTACAACCCACTAGACTAGATAGTGGATCAGGCATTTTTATCGAATAACCATCCGGGTCATGCAAGAAAAGTCTGGGGAAACATTGGTGCAGATTGTGCGAATGGTCGGGAGAGTAATTAGCGGATTAATTTTTAGCTGACTCTGGAGTCACACAAATGTGCAACGAATGTGTGTGGTCAACAGTAAACGGAGATCAATCCCAAAGGTATTGGAATCCAGCAACGCAGAATAACAAGCAACTTACGTACACAGATGTACACATCGTTTGTAACATAAATATCCTACCGTCAGTGACATGTGCATTCCAACCACGGGCACATACTCTTTCACAAACTTGCTGAGATGGAACGCCGTAATAAAGAAAGCGGGTGGGTTTTCCAAGAAAACTTGAAAAATGATCTTTACGTTTCTTGAAATCTTGGAAAAGCTTTGGATTTTTCACTTGGCGAATCTGCGAATTGCGTCACAAGCACAAATGTCGAATCTACTTTAGCTTTACACCACATTCCACAGAATTTCATAATTCGTCAAACCTGCGTTTTGTGCAGATTTAAACAAAACAGCGGGTTTGGTGAAAATGTTTAAACAACGCTAAGCAACAATTAGTTCTTCATGTATTTATAAATAAGAATGTTCATATCAAGCCGGCTACCAACGTATTAAATAATGTGAAATTCGATTTGATATCTAAGAACCAATCTCGCAGTCAAAAGATGTTGCCTATACATTGCATTTTTCCAATTTAGATAAATTTTAAATGACTTCGTTAGTGAGTCAAAAAGCAACTGTTTCCGACAACCAACAGAAACATTTCATCCATTAATGTAACGCGTGGGGCACTTGCTTAAAAATAAAGTGCCCAAAAATTTGCACCGGGCTAAAATGGAATCATTCAGACAAATAAGCCAAAGTTTCTTTGAGACAAAACTGTAATAAAGCTGATGAGTCATCACGCTGAATGCCGCCCTGAACGTTGATGAAACAAGTTCTACAAATTCCCATTGCAATTTAGCTTCACGTTCTCAGTTAGAAGTACGAGAGTGAAACAGTTAAAGCCGCAACGTCTTCACTTGCATTGGACAAATTCGCCGCGATAATGCCAGCCTTAACAAGTTAATCATTTCAAGTATACCTCTTTCACATCCACGGGAAAGCCCCCGCTCGCTGTGAACTTCGACATAACGCTGGCACACTTTTCCTTGTTTCCAACAATAGAAGTCGCCACCCATTCCGATGTTGGCAGTTCTCTCCACCTTTCCTGCCAATCTGTAAAAAAACTGTGCGTATCTTTAACTCATAAAATATTTTCCCTGTTTTCAAACTGGGTGAAAAGTTGGTACTATCATTGGAAAGCAATTTTAGCGCATTTCTACAAACTTTCGTATATTGGACGCTAATAGGCCGTAGATCCATGACAACAGCTGACACATCGTGACATTAAATATCTTCTAGTATGTCAACCATACAACCTACGACGCTTTTCCAACTTTTCGCCATTCGCTTCACGGCAATGCGAATTTGAACGAAAACTGATGTAAATACGTTTAACTACATTATATGTAACTACATTGCGCAGCTTTCTGGTAAATTTTAAACCACGTTGACTAAGTCTATTTTCAAATCAAGTATCCGATTACAATGTTTAACCCTTGAGGTTGCAAGCGCTGGCATATTTTGATTGACAGCATACTTGAAAAAAGCTTGCTTGTCGTAAGAGCAATGGCACGTCGCAGCAAGAAAGCCGTTTCATGGAAACGTTTACAAAAACTTTTGCTGGCATATGCGTTTTTATTCAGTGTTGTGACAAGTCATGCAGAACTGCGCATTGCTTGCGCACTTTGGTGTTTTCTCGTTTTCTCAACCACGAACCTTCGTCGGTGAAAAGCAGAGTCGGTGGGGGAGCAAGAGGTGCCTCGCGATCAAACGTTTGAAAATTCGTTGATGTCAACCCATCTGAGCAAATGGGCTTTTGTTTGTTGACTCCTTTGCCAGCTGCAGGTTTCGGAGCGATCCACTTCGAATGTTCGTTGACTGCAGTTCCGGAATTTTTGTTGGCTGAAGAAAATAAAGCAACTGCAGCAACATGTCAAACGGTCATTTGAACTTGCCCGAGAATTTTTACTTCGGTAAGCGTGTATGCTGATTACGCGGAGAGATCAAGGCAAAAGGTTGACGATCACATGATCAGGAAAAATATATCACGGTCCAGTTTGCTTAAATGCACGACATGCGCTCAAAATCCGCGACAGAAAACACAGATGCGGTGCAAGCTGGTCTGAATGATTTCGCGATATATTCTTTTAAAATAAACAAAACTTTGCATTTGCACATGACAATGCATTACCACTGATATGATTCATTAATATTGTAAGTAGGATGGCACGAATATCTGGAATATTCTTCAAGCCACGCCGCATGCAAATTATGAGGCGAATTGCAAGAGATAAAACTTTTACCAATAAATACTAGAAAGTGGATTAACTTAAAAGTTTATCTTATGAGCGAAAAATATTTCCTGCAAGAATGTGCTCAACAGGTAATAATGACAGTGAAAATATCTAGACAGACCTAATCGTTACCACATATTAATTTCGAGTTAAATTAGTGTTTCGCAAACATGAATGCCTCATGAAAGCTTTTTTTCCAGAAAACTAGTTTGGAGTTCAAACCCTGATATTAGTTTATGTAAAACAAGCTCTGATAAGCGTTGAGAAATCTACAGAAACGCTTTCTACAATCCAGCTTAGCAAGTAATTTAGGCTGTTGTTAAGCAAGAAAAATACAAAGTTATTTTACGAAGCGAGTATCAATCAATCATTTTGATGAACTGAATTTTTTTGCCATTTTTCTATCTTGGACTGCACTACAGATAAAACCGGCTCTGTCAAAAATTACATTCTGACGATTAAACATGAATTACCAAACCAATGCCTGTACCATAACAAATCTTAATCAAATATTTTTAGAATCTGAATTAGCATGCTCCAACATACGCGCTTTAGTAGCAAGATTTAACGCTAACCTGCAAAATCACTGTCCAGAGTTGAACTGACGTGAAAACTTGCGCTGTTAGGACTTAATAATGCAGGAGGTTTGAACGATCGTGGAGCTGGTGTCGGTCCAAAAGGGTCGCGGGGCTTCGGGTTAGCGGTATACTGGAATCCAGGATACGTTGTTGTCTGGCTTGGGGTTTCACTTGCAAATGACTCTGGGTTTGAATCTAGACGGCTGTTCGATTGGTCGCCTGTTGAAGAGAAAATGGCAACAAGCTGGTTGCTAAGCGATGTATCAACAGAGCTAGACGGATTGTCAAGGTTTGCTTGGTCTGGATTCTTCGCTGGATAACCACCCTGGTAATCTACATCCATTTTTACGTCATTTACGAGGTCGGCAGAGTGTCGTTCCTTGTCTACAATTTCAAATAAATCCAATCCATTCGACGAGTCTGCGTCGGCTTTTCCAGAGCTTTCACTGTCGCTAAAACAAATTAATGGCTCAGGTGCATCAGCAACGCTGGAAACGTCCTCACTTTTTTGCTCCAAATCGTGAGCAGCGCTCAGAAGAACTGGCTCCTGGTCACTATTGGTTTCGCAGGGTCGGGCGGATGTAATTACGGAGGTTATTTTCTTTTCACATGGAACTGAATCACCAGCGCAGACGCGTCCGTCGCCGCTCCCAGACTGGAAATCCCCTTTGACTTCAACCCCTTCTTCGTCGCATTTTTTCTCAAGTGAAACAGAAGCATCTGTTTTTTCAGGACTATTCCCAGAAACATCTTGGGTAGTTTGCCTCTCGCTTCTTGCGGACAAAAAGCTGCAGGTGCTGGAAGGGTCGTCGTCCGGATCCTCGTCATCGCGCGATCCAGAAATATCTTGGCTGGCAGGAGCTTCTTTTGCTCCAAAGCTTTGCTCACGAACATCCAGAGCTACTCTGCTTTTTTCGTCTCCCGAAGGTAGCGGTTCCTTTGGCGGTTCATCCTCGTCTTTCTCGGTCTGTGTATCCGCATCTCTCAGTGACGACATAAGCCTGTCGAAATAAGGTAGTTTCAGGTTGAAAATGTCGTCTTTGCACAAACTGTCATGGTTTAAACCTGCGATCAAAGCGTTCTGAAATGTGGCGAAGAATTTTTGTCGAAAAGTTGAATAATAGCTATAGCTTTCTGGTTGTGTTAATAACGACAGTATTGGCAAACGTTTCACCAGCACTTTTCAATAGTTGATGACTATCATCACTTTTGAGCAAAACTGTATTCGTCAAACTTGTTTAATGATCAACAGCTAACAGCCCACCCTGTCAGACTTGATTGTCTTCAAATAAAACAGAAAGGATCAAACGTGATGGCGGCCTCGGTTGAAACAAATGACTACGGAGCGCAATGAACTGCATTGGAGAAGCAGGGAGTGAGAAAAAAGCAACAGAATCCGATTGGTATGTTTCGTGCTTTGCGCACATTACCAAGGCTTTCTAGAGAGAGATGAAGTGACGTTATAGGGTAATTCTATCGTATTTCCATCACCAGAAATGGTTCGCAATGATTTTATAAGCTACTTGGTTAGTATTAAGATTTGTGAAAGTGACGAGTATCAGGAGTGTTCTTCCCAGCGCGATTTTGCTGTTAAACAATCGCAATTGTTCTTGGAAGCCGAATATTTTCCTTTGTTTTCGTTAGGCAAGTATAAAAGCAACCACGATCCGCGTACAATAGCAAAGATGGCTTGTTGGATTTGTTCAAACANTCTGCTAAACAATTAAACAATTATTGTTTTAAAAGATATGATCAACTTACCTGTGATAAATTATCATAAAAAGGAAAACTGCAGACTTTAACTTGATTCGACAAGTGTAAGCACTAACTTCATACGTAAGTACAGCCTTTTCACGCTGAACGTTGTGATTATCGCCGAAGACTTTGTATAACTATAGTAATGTGTCATTGATAAAGGAATTTGTGAACGCTTTGCTGTTCTCGTGCACACTGTATTTTTTAAATAAAAACATCGCGAAAATCATTCCCGCAGCACGACTGAATGCATCGCACAACCGAGAGAGAGCGACAGAGGCCTCTTCGCTGTGACGTAGCACGTTTTTGAGCACGCTGAACGGCCTGCTCTTTCCAGAACAGGTGACTCAAACTCAAATTGCTCCGAGGGCCAAATGAGAGCTTGGAAATCAACCCGAGGACCGCATTATAACTCCTACACAACAATGGCGGTACCTGAAACTTACTAGAAACAGTTTTTACATCTTATTTCATGCGAATGGCATTGTGAGTTATAGGCAAATCATTTCTAGCCGTCTCTACGTTCATTTAAGAGGAACTTGTTCACTCGCTGGCCGAGCACTGGTGAACACTGGTGAATAAACTAAATAATGTAAATGCTAATGACTTAAAAATTCCCAAAAAGCATCGCGGGCCGCGTATTTGACACCCCTGCACTAAAAGGCCTTGACATTACTCCCTTTTCACAGAACGCAGGACAGCTCAGCCGGTGCATCTTAGAATGNAGAGAGTGGTCTGTACGATTACCTTTGTGGCGTCTTCGGCTTCGCCCACGCGGAAATCAATTCAACTCTCCTCACAGCGAGATCAACATCTTCTTGCGATCCATAAAGTGAACACTTGCTCTGCGCACTGTAAACAAAGAAAAACGATTAGGCCATCAAACAAAACTCGGTTAAGCTGTTTGCGGCCCAACAAACGAAACGCATGCAGACAAGCGTGTGAACTTAAAACGTTTTCCAATGAGGGAGCAATAGTAAGACAAAGGAAAATGATTTTTGAAAGAGTGCATCGATTTTTTTAACGCTGAAGTTTTTAAATTACATTCTTTCGCAAAATAGTTTGAAAACGTACGCACACAATTTCAGTGCTTTGTATCACCGCAATTGCTGCAGTTTAACTGTTGTGAAAACCTGAATAAAAAATAGTAAATAATGACAGGCATTTGCTTTTTCGCCATGCTCCATTTGAAAGCAAGCAGCTTTGCGAAACAATTAAGCAAACTTCAGTTAACGCGATTTTCAAAGCTTCGGAGGGACCTGTAAGATTTATCGATTTCATTTTTTTGTTTTTTGAGCGCTTCAGTGAGAGCTGAATCATTACTTTCATTCTTGGAGAAAGAGTCTTTATTTTCGCACTTGAAAAAACCTGTGTCGAAAACTCTTCACACAGAAGTTCGAAAGCTACGCAAGCATTATTGAGAAACATTACCTGGTTATGAGCAATTCGACTCGAACATAATTTTTTTTCTCCAAACCGAGAAGTGATTGAAGTTCAGAAACCATTTTTTCTTGCGGGATAACCACTGACCGACAGACTTCTTTGTTTGAACATTTTTCGTGGACCAAGTTTAGGAAACAGTGCCAAGCCTTAGAAAGACAAAAGGAAAACCTAAAGTTGAAGACACCGAAAGAAGTATGTGCAATGACGTTAAATTATTTGACAAATTCTTTTTGCCAACATATTCAAGAAGTTAATGATTCATGGGATTTTCGTTTCCCATCTAAACAACAATCTACCGAAGAAAAGCCGAGTCTGGGAATTTTTTTCTTACCTCTTGATTAATCTTTTTATCATCAGAGCACAAGGTTATTGTGAAAACTTGGCTGTTGACATTAACCGCAGGAGATGCAGGATCAACTGACGACGAAGTCGTTGGTTCGTCGGCAGTATGCAGCCACGGCCGGGGCTCGAAAGCTGTCAAAACAAAGGAATGCGCCGAGTAGCCTTTACAAATCGAAACAGCCTTTGATGATTTTGAAAAATACCGCAAACGCTGTTATTGGTTGTCTTTAACTGGTTAACGCTTGCCCGAATGTTTGCACTGCCCGGATGTTTCGATCATTTGCAGGACAATTCAGATTCTGCACAATTTTCAGTGAAGAATTAACTTTAGCATCTGAAACTCGCCGTGTGGTGATGAAGCAGTCGTAACAAGCACAAAATCCTCCGCTTTCGATGAGAGGACCTTAAAATGTAACTCTGGAGAAACAGGCAAACCAGTCGCGTATTTTCTTAAATGTTTTTTTCATGAACGCTGGCACGTTTTCAACAATGGTATGTACATGTTCATTAGCATGTACATGTTCATACGTGTTCAGTTATTGGCGGTGGCTTTTATTAGAACCCATGCAGCCATCCACTGACTGTTTGCTGGTTGCACAAAAGTTGTGGACATAACCGATGACGTCTCGACGAAGTTGTAGCGTCATGCTCTGTCTGGATGTTTCTTTGCAGAACGTTATCTTCGATATTTAGTTTTTATAGATGACGTTGTGCAACATAACCAAAAAAATCTAAATTATTCCACAAAAATGTCAAATTACCCCTTTGGGGGGTAATGACACACAGGTTAAGAACCACTGTTCTAGAACAAAAGAAACGTATTAATATTGCAGGTACAATACCTTGATTTCACTGTAGTGCCTCTCATGTACACCACGCACAAACATCGTCAACAAAAAAGCCTGACACTGGTCTAAGGTTAACACAGTTGTTCAGCAGAATCTGTTTTTATCTTAAAAAAACTATTAGCGATTTTATCCACCTATTTCATACGCATGGCCATTGCATGGAAAAAATGTTAAACAGTACATGAACAACTAAAGATCTCCGTGTTTAAAAAGACACTCCAGGACGAACATTATCCAACCTGCTTCGTGAGAAGAAGAGATTGGCGGTGGTGACGATTTTGTCAAGATTTCTTCTTGGAAGGGGTTGACTTTGGAACCATCAAAAATAACCACTCTGATCTCTTTCACATGTTTGACTTTCTTAGCGGCAAAATGCTCGATAGCTTTGCGGGTGAACTTGGCACATTTTCGCGTGTCCACAGCTAGTGTACCTGTGTAATAAAGTAGAAGCACACTGAGCAAAATACGCGACAAAAACGCTATACTCAGACACAAACAAACTTCTGCTCAACTGCCTGAATCAACACAAAACCAATACACTATCAACACACTGTAGGGAGCTACGTGGTGGATATTGTTTTAGAAACGTGCTTACTTCCGCAAGAAAACGATTTTGCATTGACCAACACAAATCGCTAATATTTCGTTCACAACAAAAATTAGATACTGAGTTAAGCATACAACATACTACTATGAACTGATTTACGATCAATCGTTGGACAGACTGTCTTTACAGAGAAGGCATTATACAAATGTCATACCCAGGTTCTAATTAAGACAAAATGTCATTTCGATCTCAAATCATCATCATCAGTATCCCATAACCCGCAACTATCTTTATTCAAATAGAATCTAAACGACCCTGTCAAGATGTCAGCGTCTCGGACAAAGTCCCGTGAAAGATTAAATTCACCCTTTAATCTTCAGTCAATGCGCAGTGACAGAATATTTAATATTTAACCAAAAAAATGAAGGAAAAAGTAAAACAGTTAATACTTAAGGATGTTACAGATATTACTCCTCAGATATCTTGCATTTTGTTCAACATGGGTCTCGGCAAACGTACCAGATAGCAGGTGAAAAAAACAATCCTTACAGAGCAAATACTAGGAAACAGCCACACGCAGCGAAATACTTGATATATGCACGAAAAATGACTGGGAAACAGTTAATAGTTATTGTTTGCGAATCGTTTCCTAGTATAGAAATAGGGATTCATTCTCTCAGCTATCTGAAATTTGCAATTTACGTCGCGCAGAAGCGTTTCCCTATTCCTGTACCATGTCCAGTTACGTTTGTCTAAATTAAATTTCGAAAACGCAGAACGTTCTTCATAAAATGCAACGATTCTTCCAAAATCAAACATTCGAAACCTCTCCCACTCAACCTTAGTTACAAGAACTGGACACATTCACCGCCTACAGCTGAACGCACTAGAAGAGCACCATACAATGATCGGACACATAGGTGTAGGAGCACGTAAAATTTTGGGGGTGCAAAGGATTTTTGCCCAAATTTCCCCAAAATGTTGATGTGCGTCTTTTGCCCACAAATTTCTCCCACATAGATCATGAAGACCTTCTTTTGGTATGACCTCCAAAAAAAGGTTTGCCCGGATTTTCGACAAACCAAAACTTTTGGGGGTGCGCCTGCACCCCGCGTCCTACACCACTGGATCGGACACGTTTACAGCAAAACGCGCAAACGCAACAATATATTCTCCATTGGAAGCCCAGTTAGTCGGATATTTAGTTAAGCTTAAATCCGTAAATGACATTTTTATTTCAAGAAAGCACGATGCAGCAAAGCTGCTATATACAAGCTTTCGCAAATCGCGCTCTGCTTTTTGAAAAGTCAATGAAGTATCAACAACGTTTGGAATTCACAAACCTGTTCCGATCGCTGGAACCGCTATGGACGTCATATGTAAATTTTCAGCTTCTGCAAACACTTTTTCAAGTTTTGCTAAAAACTTTTCGGGTTGGGGAGGATAATCAATCGCCAAGTGGGCTATTTTGTTGCACGGAAGGCGACCACCACTTGTCACTACGAACTCTGGGGGAGTAAAATACCACCTCGAAGCCTTTTGGCGGCACTCTTGTGCGATCGTCTCTCCGCCTTTAGATATCAAAGCTCTGCTGACTTGACCCGCTGCAATATAAATAAATAAAGTAAATAAAGATGACCACCACATTTGACGTTTATTTTGTAAGTACCTTTTACCATCTTTGTAGGTTTTCCAACATATGGACAGCAAGGCTTTATTTACAAAATAGACGCAAAATCAAGGCAAGATTTCATTTGGAGCTTTACACCTGTTGTTTAACACTTTTGTCACGTATGCGCAACATTTAGCAAACAAGATTTTAAGCGCCAGCAAAAAAACAACTACAGGTCAACGGAGACGAACACCACGAAAGCAAGAAAAACAATGAGGAATGCAACACTACTTGGTCTGTCTATCAACGGGATTCATTAATCTTTATTTCACTAAAACCGATGATACTGTCACAGTGCAAGGCATTGAATTTGTGTTTTCTTGCACATGGCGTGTAAACGCACGGCATGGCTGGAAATGATTGCCTATTTTATTTTTATGCAGTGCATTTCTAACATTTGCCACGCAACATGCAGATCTAAATGAATACCCGCGCAGTTGGTCGGAAGGCTGGTTCGACTTTCCACTAACTACACAGCTGATATCGTTTAGTTTCACAGTGAGCGTGACTTCTTTACATTGGTTAAGCGCATAAATGATAAAGCAAACACGATGTGAGAGTTAGTAGTTACATGTAGAAGTTCAGCAAAAGTTGGCAGTCCACTTTGACTGGAACTCACGATGGAAGTAAATTTGTTTCACCTCAAACTGCGCACTTTTCTCTGTTGCGTCTTCTGCAATCTTACAGTAAAAGTGTATACTTACTAAGTTTCAAAAACGTTTTAACCATTTTTTCAAAGTTTTTTTTTGCTTTTCCATCATTAGGTCACCATGAGTTTAAATTATCCCCCTTTAAGCGATAATTTGCAATGAAAGCAGAAACGAGCGAGACACCGATTAAACCTCAAAATTTGTTACAAGCACAGTCGGCCAATGCCATTACTGCTCAAATCATAGGTATGGTCCGCTGGATTGACGATCAGGTCCACTTCCTCTGTGGTTATATCTCCTTGCTTCACAACAACCCACACTGAGCCGATTTTTTCTGCGGGTAGTGAGGAAGTGGACTTTGGTATATCCGGATGCTTTTGCGTCGTCATTAACTGTCCAGCAACAAGACGCTCCTTCATAAATTTGAACGGCAATTATTGAGAGGTACTATAAAAACAGCAACATTAAACAATGTTCAACTAAAATCATTTTTCGAACAAAAACAAGACAACAGCCACTTTCACCTCAAAAAATGCAGATGCAACCGTCTAAAAAATGACACAAAAACATTGCCGCCCAAATAAGACTTCGATTATTTGCGTACAATCTTGTTAAATTTGTTGCGCACGGCACAGAATGCAAGTACTAGGGGGAGTTGATCATTTTTATGTTAGCATCAGTTGTCTATATAATAAAAAAACAAACTAAACCGTTGACATGCTAATGTCGATCCCGTTTTTGAGCTCAAGCTTCAGTTTCATTGATAGAAATAGCCACCTTTGGATGTCAAAACTTTTTTAACAATAGGATAACTCGTGATAGAAATCTGTTTCAAAATAACGACACAAACTGATCATTCACCAAGTTCTCCAATTAATTTTAACACCAAACAAAGAGTTGCACCACGGTCACAAACCTGATCAGCGTGGTCCTCTTCGGAAGTAGGGGAAGAAATCTTGAGAAGAAGTTTTTCAAAACAGTCCAAAGTGTAATAATTTGTAAGCTCGACCAAGTCAATCTGTGCAAAACAATTGAACGCATCAATCAGTTTCAGCAAAATAAAAATGCAACAGGTCAAGGAAGATACGCAACACGCATGCGTAACTCCAAATTCAGAATTGTTATGAATGATATTTTTGAGTTCAAAATCGCAGAATAATACGGGAAAGAAAATTCTCATTAACTAAGTATGCATTTCTGCAAACACTACGGGTCTTTTTTCACTTTTAATAAAGTAGCGTCACCAACGACTACGAAAATAGGTTAGCTCGAAAAAAGTCACATTCCCAGGTAACACGCTTCCTTCCAACGAATTATCGTTTGCAGTGAAATGTAAGAACTTTCGGTGCGGGAAATCAGTTTTCAGTGACACCCCATTTTAAAAAACTGCAGATAGGCCATTTATCATTGAAAAAACATTGGGAATCAAGCATTTCGTTTCTAAGTCAGCTAGTACGCAAGTGTTACGTCAAAAAATGTATAAATTAGATCACGAATTTCCAACAACACATTCGATTCCCCATTTCAAGACACATTTGAAGTTTTTGGACAGTCTGAGGATAGATTCTCCTTACAGACAATAGGCTTTTAGTAAAACTTGGCCTTTTGAAACAACGTCCCACTTTCACGGCCCGACAACAGCGCGCATCAGTTTTTTGTTCCACACCATGCCCCTGATTTCGGATAACAACATGAAGCGACTTTCAACATCTGCAGGGAAAAAACAGTATTGTTCATTTCTTGTGCATAAATTGAACCAAGCTTTTCATGCCAGCATTTTTGACAAAAGATCAGTGAATGAAACGGCCAAAGTATTCTGTTTTTTAATCAGTGAATGTAAAATGCAGTGTGCGTGGGAAGCAATCAACACCGAAATACCCTGGTAACGATGAGGAAATATATTTACCAATCAAAAAATACTGAGCAACTGTTGTGCAGTATATGAAAAAGAAGTAAAACGAAGAATAGTAAACTTAACCTTTTGAATCCGACTCTTTTTCGTGCCCTTGAAGTAGTCATCAATCGCCTGAACGATAATCATGGTGCACTTCTCGACGTTGCCTCCGAACACACCGGTGCTAATGGCAGGAATAGCAATAGACGGCAAGTTATGTTTTTCCGCTTGCAACAAGCACTGAGTGATGCAGCGGTGCAGATCTTTGTTACCCTGCTGTTGATTGTTATGGTTTCCTTCCGAATACGGTGAATGCCAGCTGTAACAATGAAGATAAACTTCAGAAAATACTTTACGAAAATTGGTAAGATTAGGCGACAGCTTTCTGAGTGAAGCGGGTGAATCATAACGTGGAAGGGATCAAACTATCGTCTGCCCACTTACATGTCATCATATTCAACAAAAGTAATAGCGCAACACACAGCCATTCCATTCCAGATGCAGTGATTGCTGCCTGCTGCCCTTTTACGCAGTAGATGGAATCTAAGGCATCTTCCACACATAAGTTCACGCAGCCATGCCTTCATGCAGTACTCCGTGTTCCCAAAAATGTCACGCAATTGGTATGAGCGCTTCTTGTACGGTTCAACTCGGGCGCTCACATGCATAATGTCGTATCGATGTCATTACATTTTCATAAACATTCTTAAGTCAGTGAAAACATTAATTTATTATGAGTCTTTTCAAATTTTCACAGCACAATCCTCTTGTGCACATTATTGCGTCGTATTCATTCCACACACTCATCACACCCGTTTACTTGTGCATTGCTTCATCTTGGCTTTGGATTTATGAGTACATGGCAGCAACAGCAATGTTGCAACTGACTTTTACTGCAGTATGTTGAAGCAATAATACCGTAGCACAGAGGTTCTCAACCGCCGTGAGAACTCCTCTACGTGCCGCAACGCGATATTGTATACTAAATTTAATAGCTCGTATGTGATGTGCAAAACACATTATCCTAGGTGGCAGTTGTCCTGATACCTGGAAAATCATGCCATTCACAGCAAAAGAGCATGAACTGGTTAAGGAAGCTAAACGATTACACTAGATATTGTTGGCGTTTCTTTGACTAAGCCTCGCTTCAGCCAGTAGCCTAGTAAAGGCGTGGATTGCTTATCGAACGCAATTTGCGCGGTGGCGCGATGCGCCCTTATAAACCACATACTTCGTCTCGCGCAAAGGGGAGAACAACAGCGATGGCGCGTCAGGGTTGCCATATTGGCGAATGTATCGCCAGATTCCGGAAATTTGGCGAATTTTGAAAGCGTTTGGCTGCAGATATTTTGGTTTGGCGATTTGGCGAATTTCTGGCGATTTTTTTGAAAGCATTTAGTTCCAAATTGTTTGGTTTGACGAAATGTACGACCTGTATATTTGCACGTATTTGCTTTCATATTCATATGTAGATTTACTATTTTTAAGCTCGATGTTGGTTTGAAAATTCATGACATCAAATGAAAGTGTAAAAGTTTTGAAAGTAGAAGCATTGTATTGAACACTTCTTATCAAATGTGTTTGCAAAATGTTGAAACTGATTATTTAGAAATATTTGCAAAATGTTAAACCTATACGCTTTCTGGTAAAATACAAGGCGTAAGATAAAAGAGCTTTAAACGACTGATTTCCAATGAAAACATTAATGTTTTGGTAAAGATGCAACCATTTCCAGAAGTTTGGCTATTTTTTGAAGTGAGCTTGGCGACAGTTTTTTATTTCTATCTGGCAACCCTGTAGCGCGTGAAAGAAGAACCGAACGTGTGAACGCGACGAGAGTCAACATGTATGTCAGTCTTGCGTCAGAGCCAGCTTGAGAAGTTATTTACGAGAGCCAGCGTTATCAATTTGTTATGTTTCGAAACGTCTCAAGCCTGTTCGTTCGTTTTCCGATTGAGAATAAAGATCACCAATTGCACTACGTTTCCACCGTTGTTCCCAGTCAAGACGCCGTAACTACAGTCGTTCACAGACCAGGAATCCTCGCCGCTACAGCTGTGCAGTAGTACTGTGGATCTGGGCGATAAGTGAATGCTCTTCTATTCCAGTGTTGATGCAAAAATGTCTGCCTTGGCTTGCGTAGGACACTTGTGCGTCCCCAACTCGCTGGTTGCGTTGATTTGACCAAACGTGTGGCCTAGTGGGTAGGGCGTGGTTCGAATCTCAGCCGGGTCGTACCAAGACTTTAAAAATCGGAATTTGTTCCAGTCCGGCCAAGCGCTCGGCATAATGACTGTAGCAGGGAAACACTCCAATTTGGATGCAATCTTCGTCGAAGTCCGGTCGTGTTGCCTCCTGCCTTCCCATCGGAACGACTTCGTCAAAGACCAAGTGGGTGCGTTTGAGAAATGGGCGATCTCTTCAACACCCTAAACCAGGGATCACCAACGTTTTTCAAGCTGAGAGCTACTTCTTGTGTGCAGATTAATGCGAAGAGCTACGAGTTTGATACACACTTCTAAAATAAAAATGCTGCTCAATTTACCTTTAATCGTATTTTAGTATTAACAATTAAGATATTCCGCAATGTCAAGACAAAGATCACGCTACTGTTACGTTTAGAACAGGCCCGCGTAGCCAGCCCGAAATTTTGGGGGAACCAAATATATTTTCTTTCAGCGAGCAACAGTATTTTGTTTGGGACAACGCCTCTTGAAGCACAAAACAACAAGAAATGCTAGAAATCTTGGGGCGAATGCCTCCCCCTGGCTCCGCCTATGCCCGCGGGCGACCTGGTGCCCGCGGGCACCACGTCTGTGACCCCTGCCTTAAACAAATCTCTGCCCGGGCGATCGTCGAAGGCACTCGAAGGACAATTCTTGTGTTGTGCAGGTACGCTGCTGTAATTCCGAACTCGCAATTGCGTTGTGTAAGAACTTAACGCAAGTGTTCTCGTGTCTTCATCGTTCTGATCGTCGCGAACGCAAAGGCATGGGCCATGTATGGTTGTGTTGATGTTTGGATCACTGAGGTTGATGTGCGAAGACCGATCCCTGTACTTCATACAGGCATCAGCCCAAAATGAAGCACATAGTTCCCGGGTTTGTGAAAAAAATGGCGACGCCCTACGACGAGTTAAAGCTAACTAATACAAAATATTTTGGGGAGGCATTAAACTAGGAGTGCACAACCTGCGGCTTTACGGCCGCATGCGGCCTTCGGTAAAAATTTATGCGGCCGTACACACGTAATTTAAAATATATGTTGATGGCGGCCGCGCACGGAAACTCTTTGTCTATTGTGTGTGAGGATACTGAGTAGAAAGATGGGGAACCGACGTGTGGAAGCAGGCTAGGCTCAGTGTGTGGAAGCAGAACAGAAGTAGTGCTAAGAAATTAAAAGAACAGGAACTCACTGGCGGCCGTAACTCATAAAAATAAACGTAATGCGGCCGGCAATAGCGAAAAGGTTGTGCACCCCTGCATTAAACCAAGTTGATGTTAACCTAATGAGACCTAATGGGTTGATGTTAACACAATGGGTTAACCTAAAACCTAACCTAATGTGGTACTGCGACTGTACTGCAAAAACGCACTTAACGTCGTGAACACTTTTTTCCAACAGAGAAATTTTCAAACTACATCTGCTCCAACGACATTTTGTGGCAACAGTCGCTGACGGACGTCAGCATCACATCCTGCTGTTTCGGTCAGCGTTGGATAAAAAAAAAGCAGATAAAAGCAGAATTATCGAACGATCATCTGGTAGTGAGTAGATTACGTCTGGAAAAGTCAACAGGGCAAGGACAAAGAGCATATCTTGGCAAATAAACTGGCAAGTCCCGGAGGAAAAACATGCAAGGAACAAAGGTGAAGCAGTCTTTACTTTTTTACAGCGCACCCGCCCCAACTTCAATACATTTGCTCAGCATCCGCCTCCGACAATTTCAAAAATTTTAAAGTCTCAACTGCTGCCATGTGCGAAAAATATTGTTGGCAGTGTTGCCAACTGACCTGCGTACATTCTGAATAGATATGAAACTAAAAGCATGTAAGAAACACTTCTGGGCAATAAGTAGTTTTCGTCGTACCATTAAAATCCTAATACTTACGTCGGCCCAGCAGTATGAATAATCTTCCTGCAGCAGGTAACACCACCTGCAGTTGTGGTTATGGCTTCTCCTGCACGGAGAGGGCCGTACTGTTTCTTGCGGGCATCCATAGCTTGTTGAACAGCTCCAGAAAAATCTGCACAAAAGACAAAAACTCATTACTCTTGTTCAACACTCTTACGTAACTGTTCCATGCCATTCAAACAGCAACAGCGATAAACAAAAAGGCGCAGTGCACTGTTCTTCTTCATTGTACAAGCAATGAATCATTCAAAGAGTAAAGTCATTTCGCTTACATCCGCAATTTCACTACAGTTTTACTTCAGAATGAAACGCAACGTATATTTTGAAGTAAGTGATTGCGATTGTAAGTCATCAGGTTAATCCGGCCACCTCCATATCGGGGATAATACCGGGTTTAAAAGATGGACGACTACTGAGATGTCAAGCCTGAAATATCAGCTAAAATACAATTTTGAGAAACGTTGCTTTAAAAATAAGTACAATATATAGGAAAACAAAAGGAAACGATCGCAAGTAAAAACATAGAAAAAGCTATTTCAAACAAAACAAGCAAAACGCCAAAAGTTATCAAACGTAATTATTTTTAAAAATGATTTAAATGTTAGAACCGAGCAAAATGAGGAAGCTTTGCAAAATCGTAAAAAAACAGGTGACAGTTTCTAAGGGTACTAAAAAACCGTGGTAGCACCATTTTAGAAGCTAGGTTGCCACCCTGTTTATGCAGTGATCGTCATCGCGTTAAAGTTTGAACGACAACAACTTTATATAGCAACCGCAGTTCAAACCTTTTTGCAAAATGCTTCCAGATACTCCGGCATTTCTCAGCTCCAGTTCGTCGTTGGATGCGTTCACTATTGCGTCACACTCGTGTTCAGTTATATCGCCTTGGACTACTCGCACGATGACGTTGCCGGAGTCGAGTTTTCGAGTTGCTTTTACCACAGATTTCTGAAGAGTCGTAAACTAACGTGTATATGTCGTCAACACATAATTTGCCTCAAGCAATATTTCTGGCAACAACGCATTTCGTCCTGTGCAATAGTGAAAGCTGTTGGAATGCACATATAAACAATAAGGCTTTCATGTTTAAATTGCACGGAGTGCTCAGCAAACAGTCGTAACGATATTATCGTTACGTATGAACGCGTCACAAGGTGAAAATCAATCTGAACAGATGCTTCGAAAATAATTAATTTTTAGTATTCCATGATCTCTTGAAACGTGGGTTGCGGCTTGTCTTCTTCTGATTTTGCACAAATTTTTCCCTGACGAAATTTCAAATCTTATAACAAATTTATTTCACCCAATTTTATATGCGAACGTTTTCCATCACACGTCAGTAACCAAAGGACTCACTGGTGCAGGTCGATGGCTTGCGCCACCATGCGGAGATCCTAACGGCCGAGCAGCTTCAACTTCAATAACGCATCTCAATTTTTTTTCAACTTCATTTACGACTTGTCTGCTTTCATCTCTGGTGAAAAACTCGCACAAAGCGGGGTCATCCACTTGGTGTTGGTCATTCGCCAATCTTACACTCGTACACTCCAACCATTGCATTGCTGTCAAACAGATGGTAGTTTTTTAACTGATAATGAGCGCCAATGCGCTCACGGCGGCGTGTGTGACTCTTTGAACGACCTTCATCCAGCATAGTAACAAACAAATGATCCAATATGGACACAACAGAAATACATGCTATGGTTGAAAAAATTATATTTAACAAATAAGCCATAATCGTGACAGGCACAATACAGCGACAGCTACAAACATACAGATTAGGTGCTCATCGCGGAAAAAACTCATGATGATGTTTCTCGACCAGTACAGAAAAAATGGCTTTTATTCAAGCAAGGCGTTTTGACATGAGGCCAGTACGAATACGACGTTTGCACACAAACCCCACTGCCCATAATCGCATGCGTTTTCTTAACAGCGACACGCGTTGACTGCAACAAAGTAATGAAGGAGGTAAAAACTTTCGAGAATCTTTAAACCGTTTGCTGACTAGCAATCATGGCCTGCGGCACACAAAAGAATTCATTTCATGTGATGAGACATATGGTACTGAAATGGTGCAGTGCAAAGATCGAACATTTCGTGGTTGCCTGAACAACAGGCGTAAAAGCAATCCTTCTTCAACTCCACATCCTTCATTACAAGTGCAAGCTCGACCGATAAGACTTTTTTTGGGCGATACCGATATTTTGTTTACCGATAGCCGATAATGGGAACAGTTCACAGCTGAAGAAAGACACGGAAGTGTTTATGTTTTTGCAAAATAACAGTGGCGATAAGCATAAGCGAAATTTGCAGATATTATTGGCATGTCGAGCTATGTACAACTGCATCTTTCCTTCTTCGAGAGAAAATTTTGAATTACATAAAATACCTATACCGATGTATTTAACCGCGAACCACATGCACTCTTCAAGGTCTTTGTGTGCTGCTGGTTTTTTGTTAACACGTTATTTCCGCGCATCTACACTTTTAAAATTTAGTTTCTATATAAAAGGTTTAATGCACGCGTTTCCTAATGCACGCGTTATATACGTTTCCTAGTGAAGCTTTGCTTTCAAAAAATAAAATGATATGTATGCCATCGTCAGAGGTTCTACTTTTGTCAATGACCCAACTAAAAACGTTTATGCCACATGCACGTGCTTGTGCTGGGCTGGGCAGGCTGCTTTGCCGAGGTTTCTCCGGATAAGGTCATTAATGGATTTATACGCAACTAAGAGCATAACTTGTCACATTCTACTTTAACTTCGTTTGTAAACTTAATACTTGATTGCATCAGCGTGTTGTTCATAGCACAACCGATAAATAGAACAGTCCAATGGCAAGTTGGGCGAAGCAAACCAGAGCAATGCGACAGCAACATGTAGCCTAACCCAACTGCTACGTAAGCCTTACTGAAGCTCCCATCACAAAACCGTGGGATTTTCAAGCGAAGGAAACAAAATGAAGAACTGTTTTTGTTTCCACTATAAAAAAAAATTCTTGGCCATTCGCAATAGAAAAAGTAGTTTGAATAAACGTGTTCCAAGTATGAGTATATGTCAATCCTACAACTGTTTTAACATAGCCTTTTTGTTTTGTATGAGGTCCACTTCACAAAGCTACCGGAAGTTCTAAGACCAAAAGAACTGTTACCAAAGCACGATGGTGCTTTTGGGACTTCAGACGTTAAAAATTTCACATGACCAGCCTAAAATAGGAGCTGACCTTTGCTGACATCAACAGGATTTCCTTTCAATTTCCATCCAGAGTAACTTTCCGAAAGGCGGCATTCAACTTTGCCGAAAATCTTCTGCTGTTCTGGATTATCCCTGCGCAAAATTTCAAGGAAACGCACAGAGGCACGAGGAAGGTTGAAGGTTTGCTCAACAACATTTGACTGATGATGCTGCCGTTCATCCCGGTCATTGTTCCTGGAGCAACTGGTGCTTGGTTGTTGAGCGACAACATCCTAAAAATACACATGTCTTTTCAAAATATTAACATCCTTCACATAAATATCTTTCGTTCACCACAGAAAGGTCGACGTAGGCTGGATCATCACATACGGTACACTTTATTATATTCGCTTTTGTACTCCCTTTGGAGTGCCACGAGAAGTCAGCTTTGAATACACAAGTAAAGCAACAATAGTATTTTCGGAAACCTGCATTTGTGGCTTGGAAGGAGAAATTCGTAGAATTTTCTGTAGAGACCAGCAGATTTGTGGTTGAAATGTTAAATGTCTTCGTGCGATTAGTGACTGTGGTGTTGAACAACCGCGCAGTGTAATTCAATGGAAGTAATTTTAAGTGACATTTACGCACATCAAGTTAACTGGCACATTACAGACGCCAAACGGCACGAAACCTTTTTATTGGAACATGACGACGCGAAACCTTTTTACATTGCGACAACGGGTCTGCGTTGCTTTAATTCCAAACGTTCATCGGCTCCTGTTACACTTCCACAAAACTTTAAGCCTGCAACACCTTTTGTTAAGTATATTGGAAACCGGTGGCACGATCGTAAAAATTAAGGTGTGTTTTACGGCAGGACCACTTGGCGTCGCTACACGCGATTAAAAACCCCTGCTCTGTAGTGAAACACATGTTCTCGGCAATTGCTACAAGATCGGGCTCACTTATGTTAAGTAAGTTGTTGACGGAACAAATGGGCAATTTTGCCATAACTCTGTGGAAAAGCGGTGAAAGAGATTGAAAGCTTGTTGGCGCGGATGTGAACAAACACTTTCGACCTGGTCAGGTCATTCATAAGCAGCTCCGGGTCGAGACCCTGCGACACTTTACAATACAGTAAGAATGACCGTGCAATGCTCCACTTCTTCATCGTGCGTAAGAATACTTGCACTTCTGAAATTTCAACGGCATCTGTTCTTTCGTTACATAAATGCCGGTTGATGAGCGAGTTGAGAGGTTTAAACCGTGGTAACAGAAGAGCAAGTTAACTATGAAATTAAGAAAATGCTAAAGCATCTCTGTTACTGGGCACTGAACACTTTAACGCAGTTGCGTTCTGCAAGTTAGATGTGGCAATGACGAGACCTATCACACATCTAGTGCAAAACGAGCAAGCGTGAAACAAATTTGAATAACTTTGATGCAAGCCAAATTAGTCTTTCAAGCCTCAACTCGTGGGCACGCAAACAAAGAATTTAAAAAGTTTTGTCTTTGATGGAAGTAGGTACTATGCATTTCACTGTTACCTCGGAAGAGCAGTATTATTGCATTTGCGTGATAGTGGATAAGACTTAATGTGGACTTTGCAAGTTCTAAATGAGCTGCCCCCTACCAGCGAGAAGAACTGCCGTGAGCTTAAACTAAATTGCACACAACAGCTTTTGGGTTGACTCTTAACCGTTGTTGATGCACGAACAGTCCTAGGATGTTGAATTTAGCTGATAAGGTTTTATCCCAGTTTTGATTAAAGCCTAAAAAGTTTACAATGGCATCGAAAACGTTAAATAATACGGCAAGATATCGTGGAATGTATCCCTAAGTTGACGAATAGTCTCAAAAAACTCACATAGCTCCACGATAATATTTGTGCTGCACTTCATTCTTTGCAACATAGTTCAGCATCACTCAAGGATTAACGCACCTTCAGTTTTTGCAGAACATCCGTCACTTCAGAAGCGTAGCCCGACACGGTGACTTTGCCGAAACTGGCGTCGTTCCATCTTTGTAACAATCGAGAACACTTAAAAAACATTTTGCCACAGCAGCACACTACAGATCCTCCACAAACAAGGCCAACGTTTTTCAAAAAAAATTGCACGGCAAAAAAACAATATGGTCACCGTTTGAACTAATCACTTGGTGACTGTTCTTTGGTATCTGGCCTGGGTTAAAATTGCACTCTTGAGCATAACTTGTAGTTGTACAGTACACTGTCATCAAAACAACTCTTCAAAAAATTTTGATTGCTGAAATAACTTTTCAGACACATAAAATGATTTTATAAAGGATTGAATAAAACCAAAATGGCAAAGAAAAACACTAATTAGTATATCTTTACTTATAATTTGTATAATGCATACAATCACAGTTCGAATTTTACTTACTTTTAGTTAACTTAGGAAAATTTTTATCTTCGCTATGATTTAAATTTCAATGCTTTCTTTTTCTTATAAAATAGAAAGTGAGTTTTCCCGAAGTGTACAGATTAAGCTGTATTGTAAATTTATCCCTCCACATTCTTGCAATGCAAAACCATTCGCCTCAATGTTGCTTGGTTTTACTTAAAATAAAAGTGAAATGAGGTTTTATTTAAGGTGATTTGTTTTTCATTTGAAACTTTTTCAAAGTTGCATTTGCGCTTGGGAAGGATCAAATTGAGTTCTTCCTAGCATTAGATTTGATGTTTTTAGAGTTTACCAGTTCCAAACACTCTGTACAAATAACCATCTCTCTGATTTCACAACATTACATATGTACCAATATTGCAATCAATATGGTAATTGCACCACCACAACCTCATTTTCAGTCTTTTCTCTTTTTCCAATGACGGTTTGCATCAAAAACATCATTCCTGCTTTAAATTTAACCGTTGAATCAGCAACACAATCTACTGGGTAATCGCAGAGCCCAGTATTTTCCATTTATTAGCAAAAGATGTTATGCAGCAACAGCNAATNTAACAACACATTACTCTTCGGGGTCAACTCGCTTCGGCATGTAAAGGCTGCATCAGCCTATTTCTAGAAGCAAGTGGTTAGGTTTACCTCTGCTCAAAAATATGTTTTCTATCTCGCTTCAAATTAAACAGTACTAAAAATGAAAACGTGCACTGAAAACAAAGGAGTCTTGCCGAAAAGCTTTCTGCAGACCGCGATTGTCTGCAACCGTCATCGGTGAAAAATCTCGGGACGCCATCATTTTCGGCCAAGGTTTGGCCTTAGTTGCACCACACCATCGTTGCTTTCGAAGTGCCGAAATTTTGAATATCGCTTATTGTAGCTCATTATATCTTTGTCTTTGTAATCNTTTNCTCTNTAAACGCAATCACACCTTTAAACAGCAGTACACCATGATTCTGAGTTCATAAAAGCTGNTATTGAACAGGCACTTTCCAAATAGCAAATCGAAGTTGATGAGCTGTGGCCATAAACGGTGAGCACCCGTGATAAGCGAGTAAAAAATCCACACTGTGTCCAGCGACGTGACAAAATTAGTAAATAGTCTGGTCGTTGAAACAATGCAGCCGCGCAACCAGGGCAATATTTTCGGAAAACTTGGTCAAGATGGTTTACAGCAGTAAATTTGTTTCAATTTCATTACAACAATGGCCGATCACTTTTAACATCGCCCTGAACCAACATCCAATCATCGGAAACGCATTTATGCCTTCATATATATTTACGTAACTAAATTTCAAATGTGACGCAGTGTAAGTAAAAATGTGAAACGGTTCGTCTCTCAAAAAGTTTGTAACCGACCTGATGTAAACTTGAGCCATACAACCTTGCTTGACCTCTAGCATCGTGAAAGCGGCGTCGTCTTGGTCCCAGCCCATGTCATACCGCATTAGTTTCAATTTTGTTGGATCAAAGTTTCTCGATTCTGATGTAAAATCTTTGAAAAAGTTATCCAGACGCTGTTGCAAAGTTTCTGCAACTAATTCATTGCTTTTCATGTCGTTGTCATTCGATTTCTGCAAATATACAGATTACTTGCTTATTATAAACAATTTTTAAAATATCCTTTTAAATTTTTAAAATATCCTTAAAAATAAACGCAAAACAATCCGCATTGCAAACACACGATTGATGCAAGAAAGAGTAAGGAAACCTGTATCTCGAATACAAGTGGTTCAGTCATAACAAATACTAACGTTCGTTTACGTAAAAGAGCAAATTATATCAAGGTATAACATGGCAAATATAACAGACAATTTCAAGCGTTTTTCATTTAATAAATTTAAACTAAACGTAGCGATCTGAAAAAAATAACTTGTTCTGAATGTATCATGCCGTGTGAATCTATGCATTGAAAGTGTTAACAATCAAAATTTTCAAGGAACAAAACTTATTTACTCTCAACAATGAATTCCAACACATAGTCGGCGGAAATAGGAGGTTGGGGGCGTTTAGCTCCACCACTGTTTTTCAAAGGGAGGTCGAGATACAATGAAGAAACAGCACACTATTTCATTGCATTTTTAGCTTTTTTGTGAAGTGCATCGTCTTCGAAATTTTGCTGAGAAATGTAAGAATAGACATAGAAATGCTGAGTAATAGACGTAGAAATTACTACGAACTGAGAGTTATACACAAGTTTCATTCCCATGGCATTGAGCGGTGGACTTCTTGGCGCAAACAGATTTTTACCACGGATTTTCTTCACAGAGAACCACGTAGCCAATATTTTTGAGCTAGTGGTACTGAAAAAATATGAAAATATCAGGAATAAAATCGAAGGAAGGGCAAGTTTTCGCATTTAGCTCCTCTTTTTGAAAACTGTGCGTAAAAGCATGGCTTGAATGATCACCGATAACGTCACACAATCATTCAAGTATGATGCAGGCAGTACGTCCACATCGAACCCCGGACGCCCCAGTTTGAAGTTCGTTGCTTCGACCTTAGTGGCGCAGACTGTTAATAAAAAAATTTTCCACAAACTGTATCATAAACAACTTCTCGAGACAGAACCTGTTACCACAAAAATATTTCTTCTCAACCGGAAGTAAATCAAATTGGGAAGTGAGAAAAAACAAGCACACATGACAGCGCTTAGCATGACGTTAAACAACCGGCAGCAAAACATTTCCACATGCCACCTACCAATTCTGATTGGTTCAACTTCAATTGCACGACGTAATGGAAAGACTTGCCTTCAACGCTTGCGATTTGGTTTCGCACAAAACTGATTTGACCGTGAGGTTCTAACTTCTTTGCCAGCAATCCAGTTATTTCAGACGAGTGACGCACAAATTCAACGACCCCGTGTGGCGCACAAGGTATCAGGACAAGGTCGCAGTCACCCCCGCTCCCACGTGACGATCCTTCTGCTGCACCTAAACCGAAAATAATCCATTAAGAGTTCCAGTGCATGCTGAAAGAGCACCAAAAACCGAGGAAGTGGAAATCTGGCGATCTTTAACATTTAAGCATTTGCCAATTGAGCTACAAATGTGCAGAAATGAGATTTCCAATCGCTGTTTGTTCTACAAGCGTTTGTGTTATGTCCGCTACACAGGTTAACGTACATGACTCGATCGGAAACAAAACTTCACACAACTATTTTTCTTAACTGAAATGAGGCTTTCTTTTCTCAAAATTGAAAGAACCCATAAGAAAAAACAAATACCCGCAACCAGGGCCGTGGAGCCAGAACCTAAGTTTCAAGCTCCGACTCATTTTTTTTTTGTTTCAGTTTTAATCATGAAAATTGCTTAGGTTCCTGACTTCGGCTTCACAGATCTGCTTTAAAAGTTAAGACTAGCATCAAATTCGTTTTAAACATGGCATTGTACGTTGGATATCGGTTCTGATATCCGGAAGTTTTCCGATCCGGCTCCAGTCATCTAAAAACTACTTGGCGCCCGTCTCCACAGCCATGCTCACAATTAATTAATTGAATGGAAACATATTTGTTTCTCAGCTGCAGTGAACAATACAGTATGGAATACGGTTATCAACAGCAATTGCACAACCAAAGATCTCATTTCAGGTATGAATAGCAAATTTGAGCACCAGCCTGAAAGAAAAAAACTCCAAATCACAAATCGTGGCGGGGCAATGTGATTGCAAAGCATTTACAGGAATAAAATTGAAGAGGTGAAAATAATAGTTTACTCTGCAAATAACGACATACTAAAGTGCTTTGTACACAAGTTCAAAATCCAGAAGAAACTATCATCAAACCAAAAATAATGCTTAACGTTTAGCAAAACAAAAGTTTCCGATCAACAAGCTGTGATGTTTGATGTCGGATACTTGGCATAGTACCATCGAAACATTTAATGAAGATATTTGTGCATTGATATGATGGTGTTGCGATCGGAAATCCCGAGCGGCATGTGTGCAAAGTTTCGCACCCAGGCTGCAAGCAACAATAGACATCATGCTCGCAATCTCTCTTACTATTGCTTGCTCGCGCTACATATATAATGGTGTTATTCTTCACGCACATCCCGCTCGTGGTGAATCACACAATCAACGCAACACCACCGGAGAGTTTGCAACAATGGCATGTTTACCAACGCATGAAAGATAAGCCTGGGTTTATGTAAAGACAAAGCATTTGGAAGCTTTACTCAAGTTTGTTGCGCCTATGAAGCGCAAACAACGATTCAAAAACCTGTTTGCAGCTGATTGTGTAAATATTGGCCACATTAAGATGTTTATACAGTAATCAGCGCACGAGTATTTATAAGCACCCTGCAGCAACCGGTTTATCTGAATTAACAATTTCTTTCGTTTTCCTCTTCGCTAAAATTGTCTAAGGAATCATAAAACGTTCCGACACGACTAGCAATTGGATTCCACGGTTATAGTGACCAATCCATGAATTTGAAATATAAACCTGCAGCAAAAAAGATCTGGTTTCGACTCACCCAATGTCACTGGCGCGCTTTTGCGCAAGTACTCCGCTCGGGTTTTTCTTCCATCCGAGATTGATTCCGGGTGATGGTACAACTGAATGTCTGCATATTTCCCCATAACGTCGATTGTCCCCGTGCTGTTACATTGCTCCATCAAATCCTCAGCGTCTTTACAATGTAATTATGCAATGGATCTCAAAGTCACCACAATTTGGGGTTATGTTAAAACTATGTGCTTTTGAACAAAATAGTAGCTTCGTGTTAGTCATAACTTGGAGCTAGTAGAGGTCGGGAAACTGAGGTAAAATTGGAACGGTTTGGGATAAAATGATCTCGTAGGTTTTTTCCTTTAATAAAACTCTTTCTAATATATTTGTCCGGATATTCATATTGGGTATAATTGGTTTCAGTCTTTGAGTAGTAAATTTCATTTTTATTGAAATACTTTTTG
>JGI24158J21664_10001244_pt1 | contig 28065 bp, 15 predicted proteins | sample Ectturendosymbi3_FD_21664 | JGI IMG/M metagenome (IMG submission 21664) | reverse complement strand
GTCGGCCTATAACATTTCAGCCGTCTGTTGCAATAGCCACGTGCAGGAAAGCATACTTACCTCAAATCGTTTTACTTCAATACAAGGCAAAACCATATCTTGGCTTTCAGAATTTAGGGTGTCATTGCAAAATTTTAGGGTGTCATTTTGACATCCAAAACGGCATAAAAACACTGCTTTATATTTTAAAAAGAGATCTGATCTTTGAGATGCAGTGGTATTTCTTCACTGACTTGTAGCATGCAAATCGAAGGAGTACTTGCCATTGCGCATTGGTCTCGTGCACAAGAATAACGCGTGGTTTTGGATTTTGTTGAGTTTGTCTACTGACCATGCTGATGAGAAAAAAAGTGCTTCCATGCCGTAGCCTACCGGTACTTCCATGCCGTAGCCTACTGCAAGCATATGTTCAGTAACGGTTGTTTTGCTGCACCCCAATTTATAGGTGGAGCAACCGGGGCGGGGGCGCATGAGCCTAGGCTCCCCACTTTCTCTTCTGGGGTCCTCCCCCCACTTTTAAATTTCGAATTTTTCCTAAAAAAGTTTAAGTAACACAGTTAGTAAGAACAGCTAGTTACATTTATGTGCTCAAGTTAGTGTAGCGTAGATAGATATGGTGTAGTGTAGATAGGGGTCGTTGAGGGCTTATAAATCATTGCATAAAATTGCTGAAACATGTTGACAAAAGTTAATGACGTCCTATTTCAATGCTTGTGAGGCCACAGTTGCCAATTCAAACCACAAAAATTTTCTATATTTTTTTGACTTACACTTTTGCCCAGACTTTGAAAAAGGTTCTGCCCCCATGCCCCTATTAGTAGGCTACCAGTTGGCAGTCAATGGATTCAATCGTTTCAGATATTTAGAGTGGATTTTTTAGATGTACGTGGAATTTCTGTGAAAGGTTGCGCTCAGAAATTTGTGTTCGTTCCTGACAGGGATAACATTATCATATATTTTTTAAATGATTTGCTGCATGGTATTTGCGCTTATTTGTGAAAAAACGCTGCCGAATTTGACTGGTATATTTGGAACTCCTTCCTATCACGCCATTTCTCTACTTTCTCCAATGATCGTTGGCTGAAATCGTTAAATTGTGCAATTTCAGAACGTTTCAGCAAAAGCTTTACTGTGGTACACGGCGTCCTGCATGGGGAAAAAACGAGAGCGTCGTTATTTTGATTTCAGTAAAACCTCATGTTTCTCAAGCGTATTTCCACCTCCATATAACTCCACGGAATGCCTCGAGTGTGATGGTTACGACCTCAAATGTGTTGCTTCCAGTAAAGACAGGCGCATGCTGTTTGTTGTACTACTTGCCACGGAGCAAAAAGCAATTTACATGAAAGATCTCTGCTGGGACAGAAAATTCACGACTTTTCATGGCTTCCGGTAGCATGTCGTTGGAACATGATTGGGTGATGATTAGGTGCCAAAGAAATACAACAATGTAACGATCAGGCCAACTGACATCCTTGCCCTATTCGAGGCGTTGACCATTGGGGCAGTAGTTCTTGATTGTGGATCTAATCTTGGTTTGACGCAAATAGCCAAGTTGCGAGTAGGTTGGCGACAAACTGTCCACAAAAGGTGGTTATGTACTTGTCACGTCACAACAGCTGGAAACGATTGTCAGGCTCATTGCGGTGCCGCTGCTCACAGCAGCGAGCGAAAAGGAAAAATTATTCGTTATTTGTCTTCGAACAGCAGTGCAATCTCGCTTTTTTTGTATAGGTGAATTGTTTAGAGTGGTTTGCACCATTCTTCTGTTTCAAAACCGGATGGCTTTTTCCCAATCGCATTTGACGCTTTGCGTGCATGCTCAACCGACGAAGCTGCAAAAACCTTTTTGTTTACGAAGCATCCTTTGCAGGTATTTGTAAATTTTGCTTTCATCCTGACAACTTAATCAACATGGTACTGACATTGGTAACAGTTTTAGAGACTCGTGGCTCATGTCTCTCAGTATTTCTGATCTCTTTCGATGTGTGCCTTCTTATATACAGTAGAATCACGTTGCTTGTGCAATACTGATGTTACTTCAGAAAATTTTTGTTAAGGTTTTTGTGACATTTTTTGTTAAAGTTTTTTTCGGGCTGTTTGCCACGAGATCTTTAATGAGTTTGAAAATACTCGTTTGAGATATGGTTCGTAATTGGGTGGTACACCGTTGGCAGCACCAAATGATATTTCCGCGAAATTGTAATTTAGTGCCACTCTGATCCTTATTGCTATGCCTATAGTTCCTCTCCGACAAAGCATTGCCGCGAATACGTCTCTCCTTTGCAACGCGGGCGTCTCGAAATTCGCTCATGCACAACGTTTGGCACCTCTTGAGTGGTTGGCCGAGATTTTTGCGGAGCAGCATTTTGCTGTTTACCTCTTTGTGTCAAAGGAGCGAAACGAACCTGAAATTCAAAACGATGCAATTAGTATTATGTTCGCCACAAACGCGACTTGACTTACACCATTTTTGAACTGCAGGATGTTTTTGGCACACTGCTAGGGACATAAGACTGCCTCCTTTGTATATCCTCACAAAAAGCCAATAAAACAGTTTGATCGCATTTATTTGACAAGATCAATTCAAATAGAGTTTTTAAACTACTTTATACTAAAGTAACTGGAATGTCAATGTTTAACCACCATTCGCGGGCCATAAGACTGTTGAAATGATATGCTTGATTGATAGTTCAACTGACTGATCCGAGTTTTCCCGAAATTACCTAAATACACTTGGCGCCTAAATTCTTTCGAAACGATGTTTTCCTAAAATTTTTGAAAAAACTACGCGATGGATTATGTTTTGAGGAGGTCAACGCAGTCGTGTGCCATTTGGTGAGTTTACTGTTGGCTTATTTGTTTCGGAATAGCTCGACATAGTATTTTATGAAAAAAGCACGTATTGGCTGATGGCATTCATGCTTGAGTGGAATCAATTAAATTTACTGAATTTTTTGAATATCGTTTCTAAATATCAGCGAAATTTAATAGAAACTTTATGCTTATTAGAATCATAATAATATTCACTATGAACAAGTACACGCAAAAAGTCCAAATGGTTTTTATAAACCAGTGAACACCAAGTCAAGTGCTGAAACACACAAATTGACCACAAACTAACCACAATGAGTATAATTCAAGCGAAAAAATAACAAAAATTGTCTGGAAACTAGAATCAATTTCAATAATAAAATTTCTACGGACTTGTAAATACTCTCCACGATGGGTGTAAGCAAGGAATCGATCAGCAAATTTTTGATAGGAAATCGATTTCACGTAAAATTAAGCATCCTCAGTCCTTATTCAAATAGAATCACTGACTTGATGAGAAATTGAGACTCACATGCTGTTTTCATATATTTGACAAATGTGATTGAGCAGGTGTAGGTGGGCGCAGCATGGCACTAGCTACTGCGTTGGTAGCACTTTTTCTCTCGTGAGCTTGCTTTGATAAAGCACAAGCTTGACTTGAAACACATTGTATATTACAAACGTTGCTACATGATTGAATCTTGTACGTTTATAGCTGTTAAAACCAGCACAAAACTACCAACGTGTTGTCTTAGCTTCAAGCAGAACTACTGGATCTTTCAACGTGCTGACAGAACAGCCAACAGCCATCGTAACTCCCAAGGTTTTTTTAATTTATCTGAAGGCTCTAATTTGTCTGCAGGTAAATTGAAAGACATTGAAAAGTAACACTACTTGCAATCAATTACATTTCGTACATCAAGTGGGGATTCACGAAGTTTTTGGTAAAGGATGAGACAAATCGTAACTTCCAAGGTTTTCTTAATTTATCTGAATGCTCTAATTTGTCTGCAGATTAATTGAAGTGCGGTTTTTCGTATGTTGGTAAATTGCAGTACCACATTAGGACCTTGATACTTCACAAAGCACTGCGATATGCAGGAAAAATAGCATAGTGTACGTAATTCGAGATCAGATCGTGCCTCGATAAGCTGGGGATTCGCAGAGGCATTTGACGTTCACAGGGGTCTCGTGGGGAGATGAAGTTAGAAAACCACTGTTTTCGAGCACGTTTGCTCTTTTGGCAAGCGTAGCCGTTATCAATGGCATCGCTTCCGTTTACGTAGCTTGTTAGAACATCTTCGAAAACATGTCATTTGTTCACCTGCGGTGAGCGGCGTTTGAACTCGCTTGCAGCTTGAGTGCACTTTCCATCCGGCCCTGGCAAGCTGCCATCAAGGCTTTGTTGTGCAAGCAGGCCGCTTGCTGTCTGGCCTGAACTTTTTTGCGTTTCGAGACAGACATTCAGTGCGTCGGCACGAAAGCAAAAAGCGTTAGCGCGCTAGCAGTAAAAGAACTGTTCCACTTTCCAGGTTCATACTGCAGAAAAATTTCGAGGAATGTGAACAAACAAAACCAATCCACCATGCTTTTCTTTTAGGGATTAAAACACAGGGTTAAGAAGGTTTACAATTTTATGTTTGAAAAATTGCAACCTTTCATACAATTGTTTCCTTCATCGATCTCCATACTTTCAGCGAAACCTCAGAGAGCTTACCGTCGTGTTTGTCACAGTAGTAAGCTTGAATTATTTGTGTGAAGTTTGAATTAATTAGTTTTGACTTTACAGTTCCAAAGCATTTGTTAGTTTTCTTGTAGCTTGGCATACCTCGTCTTCTTGTAGCTTGGCATACCTCGTCTCTGTGTTGTTGAGCGCAAACACATAGCAAAATTGGATTTTGTGCTTGATTTTAAAGCAAAGATTCGAGTATTTTCAGAAATTTCAAGAGCTGGTTGGAAAACTGAACTTATACATAGAGGTAACGGGAACATCCTTAGTCCAAAAATGCCAGATGTCTTATATTTGCAATAGTTTATACATCAGGAAAGGCAGAACTAAAATCTTTAAATGTGCACCAAAAAGACAAGAAGCAGTGTTGCTTCATATTGTGGCATAGATCAATTCCGAAGAGAAGAAAGCAGTTTACCGAAAGGCCAGAATTACTGTGTGATTCTGAGATGTAAATGTAAGAATACTGGCGTGCTACATGCTTGCAAATGAATGTTAAAGGATCTGTTTTGCAAATCTTCGTTTTTGATCAACGGGAACGCCTGTCAGCACGCATTAAAAAGGAGCACTTGCGTAGAATACGGTTAACTTGAAAGTTTTGCTAAAAACGGGGATATTTAGTACTGCGTATATGTCAAAATGAGGTTGTAGTTCAATGGTGCGAAAACAAAAACTCAGAATTACACCATTTTGACAAATAATTCCTCTTTTGCAAGCAAACAAACTGCAAAAAATTAAAATGGTCTTCCAATACTTTTGAAAAATATGCTGATGGTGGGCTGCACTCACCAAATGTCAAACGTCCAAGAACAAATTTATTGCAGGTACTTGCAATGTAACGTCTACAAAACTCATCGCTAAGCAAATACGCAACAAATGTCTAATCCAATTTAGCAATTGGGTTGCACTGCCAAACACATGCAGTACCGAAGTACAAAAAAAACAGCTGGCATGAAGTTTTACACATTTAGCAAAAAGTGCTGCAGGCTTTCGTTGAGTTTACGCCAATTCTTCAAGCAACCACTCTCAAGACACTTGAAACCAATAATCATCCAACAACTTCATGCTTGTTTGAAGACAAGCTCTTCAGACAAATAGAAATCTTTCTAAATTGAGAGACGGTGTTCGGGAATGAAATTTGTTCTAAATTACCACAAGACCTCTATTAGCCACTATGATTGTAAGACAGAGACCGGAATGGCAAATTTAGCCATTTATTTTTATTATGCAAATCACCAATGATTGTGGAAAAATTGTCTAGGGTATTATCAACATAAAACTTTATATAACGACATCTACCTGCAGATACGTTTTCAAAGGTGAAGATTTAAAGCAGTCATGCCACATCTTATTGATGCTGAACTTAAACATTTGCTCTGTAGCTTTCTGTAAACTAATTCATCATCTATATAATCGTTAAAGCGATAGTTTTTTGGATGCCGAAACCGTCTCTCAAACCTTTCCAACAGTCTCTCCCCAAATACAGTAGAACCTCCTTTTATATCCAGCAACAAAATACACTAAAATCTCGCTTTACAACCCTGAAATAGTTGCGGTTTCCTAAAATGTCGTCGCGTTCACCAAGCTCAAACCTTGAAAAACCCTGATCATAGGCATCAGGTGCTTTTGTTTGCTGTCCAGGCGTTGTGTTTCTTGTAAGCAAATATTCGGCTACTTTCAATTAAGAAGCCATGCTTTCATACTGTTCTACCACGATGGCCTTACTTCATAAGCTGTTTGTGCTTCCTTTTTTCGAGCGTTGCTCCATTTCTTAACAATGCAGAAAGAAATTCTTAAGTACAAAATCCCAAGCAGCCTTTTCAATACGCAAGTGTATAAATATGTAAATGTCACAATACCTAACATAAATCGATTGGCTGACATTTGAAACTGCCCGAGTTTGTAATTTTATTGTGTTGTTTCTTAGTAATGTACTTTCAAAATTGTAATTAGAAAGCATTAAAGATAACTTCATCCTAATTCACAAAGTTGGGTAACACAGGATTGCAACTGCAAGTTTACCGTACGCGTTCATCTAATATATGTTTGATAACGTTTGAAAGTATTTGGTGAAAGCAAATTTTCACCCTGCTATCTTATTACATATTATCTTTGCGTCTTGGTGAAAGATGTTTGATTCAAATTCAGGAAAAGTCAATGGATTTATCTCATAACTTACTACCTGGACAGGTGCCACCCTGTAAAGTCTACAGAAAGAATGCGCTGATCAACTTCCTAATTTAAGTATTTATCACCTTTGAAGGCAAGTACACAGTATTTATCTCATTTTAACGTCCATTGCTCAGTTGATGGTTTGAATGCTGTTAGGGTATTGCAAAAATTGCGCACACTACCACCACAAGCAAACGATTAAATATTGTTTGAAGTGTACATTGTATTATATAAGACTGTATTGTAAAAAGTGTTTGAAAGATTTACGACAATAAAAGATAGTCTCTGCGTTTTCATATGTCTATGACTGAATGATAGTTTCGCAGAAGGTTGGACCTGCTGAGTATTCAACATTAAGAAAAAAATCAAACAAAAATGTTAAATTGGAAAAAGCAATACTTTGCATTATAATTCGTTATTTTAGGGGTCATGCTCATTCTTTTTCCCAAGGGTTAAATAAAAACCATACTGGAGCGAAAATATATGAGTATAATAGTGACTACTACCACACGTATGGGACTGCAATGCTGCGTCAACATCATTTACGAAGATCATCGGTTTCAAAGAACCAAGTTTCAGCAACACTTACTTGCACTACAAAACAGCAGATGATTGCGTCTGCCAGGTTAAGACTACGAGCTTGGCATTTTGTTTGGCTTGTAGAGTGAAATGGTGCTGCAGTTGAGATAAGTACTAATGACACCAAATTCTAAATCTAAAGCTAAAAATTTCTATAAATCAATTCTAGAATTTCTAATACCTAAAATTACATATTTCTAATCTACGTTTGTATTTAAAATTTATTTGGATTTTATCAGGGATTCTGCTTCAAAATTGAAACATTTATTCGGTACAGGTGACATAATGTATTAATCAGTACGATAAACAGCAGTGTTTAATTAGCAATGATAACCATGGATAATTAATTTAAATCTTATCACCATACCTGTTAAAAAATCTTTTTCAAGCAATGAGGACTGGATAAAAATACAGGCTTTCTTATTAAAGTATTTCTCATGTACTTTTTCTGGTTTTGTACGACGGAAATCCATAGGCCCACCCTATATCAGATTCAATGTGCAGAAAGTGCTATTTTGCCCCAACGAGCTGCAATTTTTACGCTATAAAGACTTTTGTTTTAATTTAACTGTGCGAGTTGCCCGTCTGGCTTTTATTAGGACGTTGATGCACGTGCAGGTGAGACAAATAGCCAACAGTTTCATAATCGAGTATAGCTGTTTCTATACCGAAATTTCATTTGGTAACAATTTATACTAGCCAGTAAACTTCTAATGCATCTATGTTAGTTGTACATGTTAGTTTCGAATTCTAATACATCTATGTTAGTTTTGAAGTTGCAGTGAATACTTTCAGTTAAGTAAGTTTATTTCTAGTTTTAATTGTCGTAGTTGGTGTTGTGCTTTGTTACACTACAGTCTTGAGGTTGTTTATTTTCTCTGATCTTGCTTTAGCCTTTCAAGGTTTCACCTACTAGCATTGTTTGCAGATGTAAGGACTGATGATGCGTAGTTTTACATGAAATCGATTTCCTATTAAAATTTGTGATTGATTCCTTGCTTATTTCACCTGTGGAGTGAAGTTACTTGAGAACATCCATGTTAGATTTCAAAATTCTTGTTGCTATCTTCCACATTCTAAACCAGCAAGACTCTTCCTTGAATGCCTGATAGGCCTTACCAACAGCCTGCCGAGAAGGAACACTATGTATTACACATAGCCTATATACACGTAGGTTTTGAAACCTATGTACTAGTAGGTTTCAATTCTGTGTTTGTTTTCAAAAAGTGTCCGGGCGAACTCTCACAGTTCAAAATGCTACCACACGCCCACGTTTTGCGACACATATTAGGGCTCTGCTGGGCTGTAACATCATTGGTAAACATCATGTGTTATCACCAAAATACAGAGCGGCTTTTCAAACATGTAACGATCCTAATAAAATTGGCTCTTGTTTAATACGCACTCGTCAGTTCAGACAATGGTATCCACATTCGCTTCAAACAAACAGATAGTCCAATTCCGTGTGCAAACCGAAACGTATTGGCTTCCAATACACGAAAAATAGATGGAATGGAATGTGAATGGTTTAAATGTTGTTGCACCAAGCCAACGACGTAGAAACAAGATTCTGACTTAGACACTAAATACCGACATTGACAGGAACCTTTATGCCAGGGATACTCAATTATTTTAACCAAGGGTCCAGTTACAAAAGTAAAAAATGTTTGAAGTTCGTTCATTTCCATGAAATTATATAAACGTAACATGTCTTGGATTTTTCTAACAAAAATCGTGTAATGAGAATAAAATACCGTAATATATATATCGGGTTAATGGATATAGTTATTGAGAGAAGTTGTCAGCGTTATTTAATCTTGTGTTGGTGGGAGAAATGGCCTTTTCTTGCCAGTTCCTTGAATTTTGGATACAAGGTAGTGATAGCAAGTCGAAGGCAGTGGTAAAGACTTTCGTTTGTCATAGAGTTACAGAACTTGATCTTTACCAAGTTTATATTTGGAGACGTAGACTCGCAGCACATAGGCGTAACCAGGGAAGGGGGCAAGAAGACCATGCCCCCAAAATTTCTAGCATATCTTGTCATTTTGTGCTTTGAGAGGCGGTATTTCAAACAAAATATTGTTGCTCGCTTAAAGTCAAAGGATTTGGCCCCTCAAAAAATTTTGGGTTGGCTGTACCCCTGTCACAGCAGTAGGTAGACCAAACACAGTGAGAATTTGCACTGCTAATTTTTGAAGAATGGGAAAGTTTTTGGAGATTCCAACCTTGGACCAAAAGTTCTCAGGTGTGCCATCATAAAATATTTTTTTCACTGCTGCGTTCTCTAAGAATTCAGTGAGACTTTTGCTTCAGTTGATAATTTGGGAATGTCTGTCAGCAAAAAATGGTTTTCAAGAAACAGCAGCAACTATTTTCGGAAATTCACCAAGTCGCATAGCAATGTTTGCAATCAGCTTTTCGATAAGTTGAACGTATCTGGTCTCCTTCATCTTTGCCTTTACAGTATTTTGCTCCAAAGGTCTCGGAAAATGATGAAGTTGGCTTTGAATGTCATCTTTGAAAAATTCGAACTTTTTCAGAAAAGCACGAATCGTAGGGATCAAATCAATAATAGTGCGTGTTTCTCCTTGCAGTGATACATTCAAGTCGTTGAGGTGTGGCATTATGTCAGCCAAATATCAAACAGTTCCCATTATTTTATAATTTAAAGTTAAAAATGTCTTAACCTTCACAATTTGTTGACTTCCGAAAAAAAAATTTCTTCCAAATGGATCAAGAGTCCCTCAAACTCCTTCCCTGCTCAACCATCCTACGTGGTTGTGCACAAATAAATTTGTATAATATTTGTATAATTTGCATTGTTTTCGGCAAGAAAATGCTTCATCGTCATTTCCTAGCCTTGATTCTACTGTTTTGCCAGGATGACATTGTAATGAAAAACGATTTTGAAACAATTATGACGAAACAATTATTTTTAACCAGATAACAAGGGCAACTCATGTGTGCGCTGCAATATAGCTGAACAGCAGCTTGATCGACAATCATACTCATATAGTTGGCGAGAAGTATACGCCTAAAAGCGCTAGATTTTGGAATAAAAACCTCTGCATAGAACACTGCTTTGTGAGACTGACATCCAAAGTTCCGGATTTGGACCGGGGTCAGCCATTTGAGTAACCCTGCTGTATGCTATGGTAAACGCTAATCAGCAAAATGCAAAAAGCACTGCTAGTTCTTATAGTCAAATGTTAAATGGGACCAGACTATGGTCTCGTGGTGAGGGCAGTGGTTACCAAAGTGTGCACAAACCTGCGGGCAACGCTGTCAGGAGACGACTTGCTGCCTATGTGACACAAAAATGGACAAAGACATGCAGTACGTGTCGCAAGGTTACGAAAAGTTATTTTAACTTCCAAAATACATGTGGGTCGCATCCACATATTGCGATATGGTGATCAACCACCAGTCGTGAGCAGGTCATGCGTAAAAGCGTATCCTGTTCATGGTTCGCAACGATTAAAAAATGTTGCCAGGAACGTTTGGAACTAAGAAAAGGAACGAACTCCTGTTTTGATATTGGAGCAGCGCTCCAACTATTGCTCCTCGTAAAGGAGGACGCTCCAGGATAGATTTGCTTTGTCGTAAGGGAAGTCCTACAGGCAAAGACAAGCATAAACCATCAGAGTCTACCCAACACCGGCACTAATTAAACTGACCTCTAAACGTCAATGCACAGTTGGAAAAAAAAACGATAAAAACTTGATTTCTGGTCTTTTTCATTGTTAACGAAAGGTATTGCTTGACGTTTTTCTTTTTGCCATCTGTAAGAGCAATATTTTGTTTGTCTTTCAAAAATTGTAACAGGTGGATAAATGGACTTTGAAACGAACGTTTTGCAAGCGGATATAGGGTAAATTAAGGCCTTTCAAATTTTAATAGTTTTGACGACTCGGGTTGGGAGTGTTGCAGCGCCTCCGAAATTATGAAGACCTCTCGCAAACCAGTGATATTGCGAATAAGCACAATATCTCAGATTTGTATTTCATAAGTGGCAATACAATCATGTACAGGCTGATACAATTTCTCACCAAAATGAACTGAAAAGGTCTTGATCGGGAAAATTGAAAAGTATCACATCGCTGCGGTTATGAATTGCGGTGATTGACAGATATACGATTCTCTTCAAAAGGTTTCAGTTTTGGGCACTATTTGATCTCTGTTACGTAAAGAAAATATGGCGATTATTCAAATGTCTCCAGTAAAATAAAATCCAAAGCCTAGGATGTGAGCTGCTACATATACTCCAAACTGTTAAAATCACAAGTTTGCAAAGGCAGCTAGAAATAATGATTGCAGAACAAAAGTTTAAAGAAATCTATTCGACTTCAACAAAACCGAAACTAGATACTTTTTTTCTAAACCAAAAATCAGGGATTCCACTACCAAATTTGCAAAAATTTGAGTCTTGCTGTGGCAAAAAAAGTTAAAATTAGTAAATAAATAGTATTCTTTAACTGAGATGTGCGCAGCAGCTCGTTCATGCGGATTGCATGGCTTCTTTTCGACACTGGTAATTTAATCAATGCCTTTGCGCTGTCACGAGGTCAGGACGAATGCTGAATTACTTCCGTTCGGCAGAAGGAAGACCTGCGAAACAATGTGAGTGACTAGGTTACTCCTGCTTACATTTCCTCTCTTCATTCAATTACCAAACGGAGTTCACAGGCGTAAAAAAGGGAGGTACAGGGGTTTTGACCCTCCTACTTCGAAGTCAAAATGCCCGAATTGGGAAAATAGCTGGCAGGTCTTTCGTAAACGCGACCGTGGTTCTAGAAATAAATGATTCAGGAAAAACAATCGAATATACTTCACTTTTTGCTCTTCACTTTTTCGATATGTCGATATTTTATTTGAGCAAGAACAGTAGACTGCCGACTTACGCTCCCCCCATCAAAAATCTTTGCCACGCCATTGGCAGATATGCAGATTTGTCCCACTTTTAAAGCCTTCTTGCAGGAGCTTTACAACGACCAAAATTCTTTCAATTTCAGATGATGTTGCTAGTGTGCTGCACTTTTTCAGCAACAACTTAAGACCAGTCTTTCTGCGAATGAGACAAAACACATTTATTTATAGCAAATGGGAAACATGATGAAGTAGATTTTGCTGATGATAGCTACAGCATCGATGAATGTATTTGTTTTACTCTTGTTTCGGATGGAACGTTAAAGCAACGTACGTTCTTGAAATGATGAAGGACGCAACAAGCGAGACGAGCCGCGTGAGAAATGCTGTTGGGTTTTTCAGTCCTAAAACTCGGTTTGCATGCCAAAAGTACTTTGAAGTTCCTATAACTTTTAGGTATATTTTGTATTATCTGACTTGAGACAGATCAATTTCAGTTTGCAGCAATGGTTTACGTAGCTGGTAGCTTGTAAGTCAAACAGGCATTTGTATGATCCATTGACGAAAGTACATGTTCTCTGTGTTCTGAATGTGATCAAGTAAAAAGCGAAAGAAGACATAATAAAACAATTCGATAACAATGAAGGAATCCAAGCAACAATTTTGTACCTTGCGCGTTATGTTTCCAGTGCTAAAAAGGCATTGAAAATATTACGTTTAGGCTACTTCAGCTTGTTTCTTTTTGCTGTAAGCACCCCGGTGCACATGGTTTGCATTGCTGCAGAGACCACCGGTAAAGTGGTGTTGCAAGCCAAAATGCTTTTGTTTTGTCTTTAAACTCAAACTCATGCGAAGCGCTATCTCAAACTCTGCAGGCTGTTGCGGCTGACAGCGCACGCAAAGTTACCGATGGGCACTAAAAGCAACTTTGATGTTTTCGGCCGGTATTTTCAGCAAAAACAATGTTGAATGGTAATTGGTCGGCAAAGTAGAAGCTGCGTTGCGTCTCGAAGGTGCTGATATTAAGCTGAACAAAAAGTAAACTGTGTTAGCTGAATTTGTAGAGATTCAAAAGCACTCCAGGCATAGGAAAGTAAACGTGATGAACTGCTGCCTTGGAATTTTTTACAAAGTGAAAATGAAGGCACAAAAATGCAGCCTACAGATTGTTTCATTTACTCACATTTAGGATGAGAAGTTATAAGTTCGAAATAATCTCTCACGCAAGTAAAAACGTTGCTCTTTTGAATTCCAGAAAATGCATGAGTTTTTTTTCTTTATACAAGTGTCAGCGGTAATACAAAATAGGAAAGGAGGTGATGTAATTCAGACAGTAACATATATACCAAACAGAGTTCGGAATGAGTGGAAATGAAGAACGAACGAGAAAATATGTACACAAACAGGCCAAAATGGTTTCATAAAGAAATGTAACATATCACAAAAATAAGAAAAAAAACAAAAAAAAACACAATACACATCAACATAACATTATATGAGTTGATATTTACACTATATGACATAACATAATACTAGATGACAACATAACACTATATGAGTTGAGAAAATAGATGAGTTGATATTCAAGGTGAGGTTAAAAGGAAAAAGAGCCATATTTTGATTTAATGAGTTGATGCAATGAAAACTGAGAATTGTGCGCATAAAGAAGTGAAAGATCAATAATCGGTATCTCTGGCAAAACCTTTAGCAACATTATTTTGTTTTTACGAAGGACGGCAACGAAGAAAAGGCGGTAATGCGAAATAAGTCAGATTCTTGAGCTTGTTGCGGCGTTTTCTTGCCAGGTTTTCGAATAAACTTGGCAAAACTGAGGAAATAAAAAAGAGTTTGGTCACATGAAAAACTTCATCACTGCCTTTCTGTTCTGACCTGCTTTCTGTAATGAACTAATTTTAAAATTCCAGTTGTTGTCTGGGCGGGACTTGGAGCGGCCCAAAAGATATCATGTCGTCTCCTACGATTTTCCACTTTAAACAAAAACATTTGGTCAGAAATATGCAGGTTACGGAAAATTGTAGATTACGTCATTAGCATTGTAACGAAAGATTTTGCACCTAATTACAGAGGATATTATTAGATTAATCTTACCAAAAAGGAATGCTTCTTAAAAGAATGTACGAGTGTTGCCACAATGTCTATATAAGTGAATTAGCCTGAAAAGAAAATATTTAGTGTTCGATCGCTCTTCTGCATTCATAAAGAATACGAAGTGGATAACGTAAATGCTTAGCTTATTTTTTCTCAGCGGGTCATTTTTGTTGGCTTAAACTTTTTACACATTTTTTACAGTCTTTTTTGCGATTTGCAAATATTTAGAATTTTCCAGAAGTACCGGTTTTTGGCCATAAATTGCCAACCATTAATGCTAGATAGCTAATCATGGGCTTTAAAAATACGTATTTTCGCCAAATTTCTTGTAGAAGAAAAAAAGAATAAATTGCCACTTAAACTTTTCTCAGGCCCTGATGACGTCGTCATAACCATCCCATGACGTCATAGCTCCCCCAAAAAGTTCAAACCCAAAAGTGCCCCGATTTTTTAAATCGAAACTAGAAGAATTTCTGCATCTTTAGAGGGCTCGATTAACTCTCTATTTCTATCCGTCGGAAAGTTATGACTGAAAATTGCCTGAGCCACAAAAGTGGCTTAACGGTACTAAAAGGATAACCCATTTTCACACCGTTTTCTGTATTTAGACATATTTTGTTTTTGAAGTTAAAACTTTGATAAGAATATGAAAAAGCACTTGTTGCCTACATCAGTTTAAAGCTTATACACTTAGTATTTAAAGATCTTCAGGTAAAGTGGGTTCTTGCCTTTTAACTGATTGGAAGAACTTGCTTAAAGTAATCAAACTTTAAAAGTGTGTTGCTTATCAGGTGCAGTATATTTATTGAGTGTTAAAATTTATGAAGGTGTAGATTTTGTGGAAAACATAGCAAACAATTGTCATTGATATGTTTTTTGCAACAAAACTGCTCCTGGCAGGAGCTTTTGCTGTTGTGCTATTGGCAAAATGTGCAATGGCTTGTCCATACCATACACGCCTGAATCAACTGAAAAGCAGGTATAAAGCGCGTCTGGATGCATTGGAAGTAAGTGCAGTTGGTTGAAAAAACGTTACAGTTTATAGACACTTGTTGCTGATTGTTACGAGTACGAAATAGAATTAAGTTCGATCGTGTTCATGGAACCAAAAGTTCATCAAAAAGAAAGTGAGTGTATGTAGAATGTGAAAGAGGCCGTGTGGCCGCGTATTACTTCATCACATCTTAACTATATAAAAATATATGTGACCTGAAGCAGCCCTTCCCATAACTGCGATGTTCTTCCAGGAGGGCCGCGAAACATTTCAAAATGTAATGCTACACGTTTATCTAAAATGCTTCTTGACAATTGACTGATTTTCTATTGATTAAATCGAAAATGGCAACCAGAAGTCCACCATTGTTGCGTCAGCAATTATGCGCTGTGTCGCGTTAACAATGAAGGTACGGTCACAAACTGTGTTTGTATAAATTTGTTACTGATCATTGTGAATATGACTAATAATTTCAGCCTTAAAACTGACTGAATGCTGCGTTGCGTGTGAAGGTTGCCTCCTATCAAGCCTCGAGTTGATCTTGTCATATCTAATAAAATCAAGCTCGATTTCCCCATTAACCGTAAATTGTATTTGTTGTTAACATTTTGTTTTATTCTCATATCTCAATTTCTTCGTTTTCGTTTCACCGCAACATCTAACAGTGGACCCCACAAAAAATATCAGTAGAAGTGGTTTGCAAGCTGAAAAAGGTTGGGAAGCACTGATCTTAAGATCATATGCAAATGCCGGCATAACGAATAACGGAGTTCTTACAAAATGCGACAGGCTAAACTTCTGAATTAAATTCCCAATCACATTACAAAATTGTCTTTTCACAAACGCATTTCAACAGGCCGTGCTGTTTTATTGTAGATCTTAACAACGTCTTCTAGTGGGACTGATTCTGACACTGAACTTTGGTGAAGGATATGTAGGCCTATATTTATCAAAAGGCAACGGCAACTTTCGTCTCTGTTTGCTCAGCTTAGATGTCTTACTTGTGCCCATCTTTGTGTTGCAGATCTCGGGGCTAGGGCCTGAACAATTAAATAAGAAAAAAATGTTCTTTTTAAGTCCGATTGTTTTTCAATTTTGTTGTCAACTTCGTTCTAAGGAGCTTTCTATTTACACAAATTGAAATTGTCATCTTGACGACTAAGAAATGTTTTCTGCATCATGCTTTACTGTTCTTGTTATAAGTAATAAAACTGTATTTTCGTTGTAACAAATGAGCCAATGCACTTCATAAAGTCAATAGCGCAAGGCCATGCGGCCTCGCGAAATACTACTACTGGTCAGAACTTTCTGGTTTGATCACTTCACAGTTGAAAATCAAATTGATGCCAAAATATAAAGTACGGCGATTCGTAGGCAGACTATCTGCAAAGAGTCCCTATTCAAAACGTGCGTTATTGGAAGAAATCATAATGCACACAGCAAGTATTTCTAAGGTTCTGCAAAGCTGCAATGCAGGTAAGCTCGCCGGCAAGTGTCACGTCACAGATCATACATCAAGCGCAATGTCTTCATGTCACAAAGCTTTCGCTGTGGTTCGCACAAGTTCGTGGCGTTCAAAACAACAACTCATAGTCCGCACTGCCCAAATTGGTTTGCTATTGCACAGTTGCATCACTTTTGAGAACAAAGTTTAACAAACTCCAATAAATGAATCCATGTTGTGACACTGCGTCACAATAGTTGCAAACTGAAGAATACGACGAGATGGGAAAAGTAGTGAGAAGTGGTCGTTAAAGGTCTAACCTTAAACTGCATTTTTAGGGGGCAGAGAAGGAGGCTGAGCTGACAAGACTCAGAGAACGGGCATTTCGAGAAGCCCGTCGTTATCTCAACCCTTACTACACAAACTACAAGATGTTGCACCCGGACTTGTTTGATCGCTATGGGAATCGCATAGTGAAAACGTCTACCGAGCAAGTGGATGGACAAACACAACCAAAGCATCATCAGCACCACTCCTCCGTCACTCGGCCGCAGCCTCAGCAGCAGCACCATCAGAAAGCAACACTTGACCATCCGAAAACTACAAGCGTTCCTACTGTAAACGGACACGGCAGTAACCACCAACAAGGGCAAAAACCACCAAGGCGATCGCATTCGCAAACTGTCGCTGATACTCGGCCGCAAACTAGCTATCGGCGACGCACCTACACGTATCGCCGGCCGGTAGTGAGCCGAGTCCAGCCGCAGGCTGATCGAAATCAGTACTACAGGGGATCACTTGTATGTGAGTATATTTTATTGAGTTTATTGAGTAAAGCTGAACCGAAACAGTCATCTTTCATTGAGTTAAGTTAAACTAAACTGAAAATGGTTTTACAGAGCATCTATGAAACGGAGCTCTTTTACAGCCAAATATCCCTCAAATTGTGACGTTGATAAGAGTGTCTGTTCCGTTACGCAACTTCCGCTGTTATTCCAACAGACGATTCTTGCTGAGTTATAAACTTTCATTGCGCAAATGGAATATAAGGCACTTAAATTTGGGAAAGCTCTGAGTTGAAAATTTTAAAGAATGTTGCGAACTGTGTCATGTTGAAATAGACTTTGCTGAAAAATTATCTTTTGCACAAGCTGCGCAGTGATACCAGAAACAATCCAGACAAAGTCAGAAAAACTCTTGACTGCTTGCAGTAGCTGAATAGTGGTGTGTGTGCATCGTGTGCTTGCTATTGTGATCCAGAAAACTAAACGATCAACCCTCAGCTAGCTCGATTTGTTTCAACACTTTAATTTGCCTCAATGCAGTGATCGCAAGGGGTTATTTTCTCATCCTGAGCTGCACACGTAAACAAAGATGAAACGTGCAAACTAATAAATGACTTGTGAATAGTTAAATCATACTTCTTAGACGTAGAAGGTAAACATTGAGGAATGTCAAAGGGTTGGAATGTTTCGCAATACTTTGTACAAAACTCGACCAAAAAAAAATAACACACGCAAACACTACGAGATTTTATGCAGAGAAAAATTATTCTTCGAGCCGGTTGCATGCTGAGAAAGACCTTCACAAGTTCAATAAATGAAAATATCAAGTTTTACAAAGAGTTTACTCTGGTATGAACACAAAACTTCCAGAGTGCTGCTTGTTTTTTTTACTTTGTGAACCAATTGCATTCGCACAAACGCAACCATGCCTTACTGCACGAAAAGCGATTTGCCTTTTCAAAACTGTTTTCGACAAAAACTCAAGCTTGTGAGTAACTAACGGTAGGAATGATTTGTTTCTAAATTTAGAGCATTCATACTCTCTAAGTAATAAAAAAGCAAACTGTGAAACGGCAATGTGCAAACATTCCCGATTTTTTTATACCGTGAGCAATACGAACATCCGTTGACAGGAAAGATTTCTATGGGATCCTTGCCGTATCAAACTCTCAGAGCTCCTGAAAGTAAAGCCTAACGAACCAAAGTCTGCTTTAGCAAACAGAGATTGGAAACGAATTTTATTTGAAAGGATAAATTTTAGATTTGAAGAAACGAGCAAGCTGAAANCAGAAAATTGGTACACAACACTTGCAATCAAACAGCTGTTTTCTAATGNGACGAATTTCTGACGAGAAACTACGCATTGTCTTTGCAGTCCAACCGGAGCAGCATGTTGCTTGTCCAAACACTCGGGTGTATTACTGTCCGCTCGGAAATGAATGCATATACAGTTTTGGAAGATACAGGTAAACAAACATTTATAGTTTATCTAGGTATTTTATCTCTTCTTTGAGACAGCAGCTTTCAAACGGCTTCCATGGGCGACTGATTGTTTGAGAAATGTGCATTGACATGCCCTTTTTGCATTTTACAAATTAAAACTTATTTAGCTTTTTTTAATCATAACGGTTTTATCGCTGTAGGAAGCATTCCGCACCGTACAAAAAAACACTAAACATTTACTGTTGACACCGCAGCATAAAACCGTTATATATGCAATTGTCACTGCGTGCGGACTCCTGCATTGCATGGGGACCGCAGCGAGTCAGTGGCAATGCAGCTCGTAAACCTTTTCCGTACACCGACAGGATTTCGCCAAACATGAGGTTGAACAAGCAGAATATTCGATTTTCAGGTACAACCCGACTGTGAATCGAACCCAACCCACCAGATTTGGTGGCTCGTCCATAACGCACTCTGCCCACCTAGCCGTTTGTTTAACTTTTAACAGCCAAAAGTGTAAGTATCTGGTGGTTGCTAAGAATATTGTAAAAATGCACGAGAGATTCAACTGCAGAATCGTTTAAAAGTTTGAGACACCAAAGTCTATTCTTTTAGGTATCGTGCTGACAAAATCTTAATCTTCACCTTAAAACTGAGCCCTGACACTTTACTATCGGACAGAGTTTTTAAGTTACAAGAATGAATTTACTAAAAAATTCCGCTCAGTTTTCAAAGCAAATGATATCCACATGATCTCAACTGGTAATCATACAATGTTTTTGCTAGACGTTGAAGTGCCCTTACTTTAACACCATTGTTTTCCTAAAAATAGGGCCACCGCAAATAGTAAGGTTTTCTTTAAAATATTTGCTAGGGTTGATTTTCACTGATGGCTGTATTTCTACCGTAGAAACCTGACAAAAATCACATTCTCAGTAAGTACAGATTTATTTCAAAACTGCGTCCTACTTTTTTGTGGAACGTAGTCGTAACTTTACGAAATTCTGTTTGCAACCCGAAATTTTTGCCAGTAAAGTTTATCAAAACCTTTGACCTCAAGTTTGTCCTTTTGCAGCAATAAGTTTGTTTTTGAATAAGCACCGTTTAAAAGATTGTTGCCTGAGTGTTTTGGAGAGCACTTAGACTAAAAGCATGTCCTGGCGTTTTGACAAGAGCTTTTATCAAGTTGTGAAATGTGTGAACTAGCTGCGAATTTTCTCATTTTCATCAATCATTTTCCGTAAATAGTAGGTTTAAGCATTTTTCAACGACGAGATCAGCCTGCTTGTCGTAATTACCTTTTCCTGCGGTGCAGGCTGGAACTCCACTGATGACAGTCGAAAACCAACCAAGCCAAGGTCGCCTCACGAAATTCCCATTAGCGATTAGCACCATTTGAACCGAAAAACGCTGCGGCCCTTGTAGAAAGGCTTACCACACACAGTTTGCAGCAGTGCTGCTTGGCAATGTCACCAATCACGAAGTGACGTCAAGAATCACATGCGGTGGTGCGATGTTATAAGCCATGGTGGTTTACATAGTTTTGTAGATAAACCCATTTCTGATTGGTTCCGCTCTGAGCAACCCATTTGTGACACCACTGATGGGTGTTTATTGCTTATTAATATTTAAGTGCTTTGAAACTTGCGACGTTTCCAAGTGTGGCTGCAGTAGCCGACATCAGAAAGGTGTAGGCATTGCTTTTAACGCACACAATGTAAGTGAAACTTGGCATTGAAGACAAGATTTGAAAATAATTGGCGTTGCAGCTGCAAATGATTTGGCAAAAACAATTTTGATGAGAGCTGAGCACTGATTGTGAACACGTGTCTTCGGCTGAAAATCATCATGAACTTGCAATATTAACCTACAGTACTCTCAAGTAAATAGCACAATTATTGTTANAAAAGTTTNATATTCTTTTGAACAAACTACTTTGAGTAGTTTTTCCTAATATTATTATTATTTATATTTTTACTGAAAATATAGATTAGTTCTCACAGTCAAACATATAATTTTTTTATTGCGTTTACTTTGAATCAGAGGATATTCTACATAAAACTTGACTCCAACATTTATTAAACCTTTCTGTACAATCATCACTGAAATTCACATTCGATGCGTTGCGGCCTAAAAAATTAATTCCTATTGTTTAAAGATGGAGTTACGTGACAGACAGATTTTTGATCCACAGTTTGTTCAAGGAAAACAATAAAAGTATAAAAACCCAACGTAAAATTATGGAATATGTGCTGGTAAAGAAGAGAGTGGGGCCTATTTAAAGAAATAATGCACTGGCGTACATCATACGAGGCTTGAACCAAATAATTTTAGTTTTTAGAGTCCAGTGGACATGCTAACTTGAACCAACAACAAATTTCAGTAAAGTTGCTCATAAAGTGAAAACCCAGGTGAAACTCGGAACTCTTACAATTTCACATATGAAACAGCTACTTAATAAAGGGACTTACTTTAATTTACATTGTTGTTTTTTAAAATGAAGATCCACTCATTTATTTTCAAAAAATGTCTCTCGACTCATAATAATATTTTAGTAAGAAATTGCTAATTTTGCACTGGAATAAAACAAAACAAAGTTAATTTGCAAGTGAGTTAAAACAAAGTTCTGTTCAGCGCAAACTAACGTTCTTACTTTTAAGCAGGATTTTGAACTTTGTTGAAATTGTGCTTAATATAGTTACCAACGTTGATGAGAAAGAAGCAGATTTCTTCAAAATCATAATGATTTTGCTGCTGCGCAAAAAAATAGTAGGACGTAAAAAATTGGTCTTAAAAATGGTTCAGTTCAAGGTGTACAAAAAGTTTTTAAAAGAACTTGTATCGATAGATCAAATTGCATTTAACTTTTCTTTGCACAGGAGAGCAGTCATAGTCAACTAAATACTTTGGACTTTTACAACGAAGTGTTTTTTTCACAGATGCCGACCAATCAACCAGATTAAAGTTAGTTGCGAACCCGGTTACCAGAGAGTGAACGTATCTGAAACCCAATATCGATGTGTTGGTGAGAGAGCTTTTGCGTTGTTTCTCAGAGAGATTGTTGCTACTTCCGGTGACAACGTGGATCTCCGCTATTGCAAGGCAACTTTGAACAAATTAAAATAGATTTGCGGGAGTTTCGATCGCTGTGTCTTGAAAGGGTTTTGCACAATTGGAACAAATACATTACTACACATTTGAGAGTTGCAAAGGTATGAAGCACTACAGTGTATTGAAAACAGTCACACATGCAAACGATGCATTCAGGAAAAAATTTTATCTTGTAGCCCTATAACTGTCCGTTCTTTTCTCCAATTAACTCAGTTTTTGTCAAAGAAACTTCTGATGCTCTTTTTGTGCATATTGGAGACATATAGGCACTACCTTGGAGGGCAAATTTGTTTTTCTCTTTCAAATAACAGAACTCGAAAAACTGTGCATTTTCCAAACTGTGAGATGTTTATAAATTGGTTCAGTTTCTTTCAACAATGTCTAACATAAAACCTTGGTGTGAAGCAAACATTTTAAAGAGGAGTATTTCTTTCACCGCCATTACTGGTTGTGGGTTTCATGAATGTTGCAAAGCAGTGTTCTTTTCATGACAAATGCAAATATTTCTATTGTGCGAAATCTTCCTCTTCGAAGCAAAAGCTGACGCAGTGCATTTGTTCCTGTTTATGTAAGCCTAAACGGCCCATTTTTCCAACACAGACATAAATGAATGCGATGACGAAGACCTAAACACCTGTGAGGATATTTGCATCAACGTTCGCGGTTCCTTCCGCTGCAAGTGTCAAGATGGGTATGATGTACAAACGGACGGTTCATGTCTTGGTAAGCCGGCTTCTAGATAACCCAAACAGTTCCTTTATAGCCGGTTACAATGCAATTAATTATTATCAGCTATGGTTTGGGTCAAACCACTTCTCTTTTCAAAGACAGGTCGCGTTGAAGCTCCCAACTGTTCGTACAGGCAGCTTTGGCGAAATGTCAAGTGCATCAACTGTTACTAATATATTGCAGATAAAGATGAATGCGTGAGCAAGTTCCGGTACTGCCAGCATGAATGCGTGAACACGGCAGGAAGTTATCAATGTGTCTGCCCTGAGGGATACATGTTAAACCATACTCTTAGGACTTGCAAAGGTACATATTTTTAGAGTAACATATGCCGTAATTGTGATGCTCACTTGATGTCATAGTAACTGTTTCTGCCCATAAGCTTCCGCAGCCTTTTACAAATCACCTTTGCAAAACTTTGGTAGCGAAATCGCACAAACTGTCGAAATGTTACAAACCGCTTGTTGTGCTTTAATGAGATTTTTGTTAGTTGGTGCAAATTTATGAAAAACAAAGCTTTTCTGATTTGAATTTTTCTTGTGATAAGCATGCTTCGGTTGGTCTATGAAGTGGAGAGAGAAACGTTTAGCCTAGTATTCATTACATCATCATCGCTTTGCGTGACGGATCAGTACACTATCGTATAAAATTAACCTTTGGCTAAAGATCAATTCGACTTTTGAATGTTTCAAGAAAAGATGATACAAAACAAACCTTTTCAGTGCGCTTATCTGCACAAAATCTAATGTAAAATAACTTTTATTCTTGTGAGCCCATTTGGTTTACAGTGTTTTTCGTTGCGATAGAACAAGAAATTATATAACATAAACATTGGAATTGTTCAGATAAACTTTGGCAAGCACCTAATTGGACAAGGATCCTTGTTAAAATTTAAGTATTTCCTTTGCCTATAGCAATAAACAGATGGTGTTTTTATTTTACTTATGTAAACCTGCAGGCGTATCTTAACCATAATCTGTTTTCATATCAAATGCTCGATTCAGTTTTTTTCCATAGTATTTTCCAGAGTAAGTGAGAAATCTTAACTTTTGAGGAGAAATCTAATTAGAAATTAACAATTCTTTTGTTGCAGACATTAATGAGTGCAACGATGAAAATATCTGCGAAGAAGATCAGAGATGCCTTAACACATACGGTGGCCATGAATGTTATGCACCGGAGCCTTGTAAAGCTGGATACACAAAATCAGGCGGAGGCTCCGGGTGAGTGCAGAGATTTCAGCACAACCTGACTTTCGTGAATTACTCCCAGTGAAGCTGCAGCTGCTAGTTGTTGTTTGGAGTTCTCGCTGTTGTGCGAAAAAGTTTGTGATTGAAACAAAAAGTTTATGCTGAGCCTGCTTGTCGTCGTTATCGTTGACTGTTTGCACAGTGCATTGGTTGAGATCCTTCAAACTGGCAAAGCTTCCTACATCAAAATAAAATGCATGCAAAAGACTTGTTTGTATAACTTTATTTGCTTAAAAATGGCGGTGTAATTGGAGTAGATAAACAATTTGCAACAAAAATTTTATCACATTTGTAGTTCACGTAAAGAATCGTTTCAAAATTATGTTCTGTGTTAGAGAATTTTTAGAACAATAGCATCAGTCATGAATGGGTTGCATAGGTGTAGGAGCAGGCAAATATTTGGGGGTGCGAAGGATTTTTGCCCGAATTTCCCCAAACTTGCCCGAAAAGTTTTTGGGCAAATTTTTGAGAATATCTTCTCATGAAGACCTCTTTGGGTTGACCTCCAAACGTCGGGTGCCATTTCTTCAAATCAAACAAGGTTGGGCACCAGTTTTGCCTGTATTTTCCAGTAGTTTGCCTAGATTTTCAAGGATTTTGAAAAGTTTTCACAGATTTTGCCCAGATTTTCACGGGTTCTGCCCGGATTTTCAGCGATTTAACCCGAATTTTCATCAAATCAAAACTTTTGGGGGTGCGCTGTCACCTCCTGCACACCCGCCTTCTTCACCACTGATGGGTTGTGTCTGAAATTTGCGACAAAGTATTGCCTCCAAATAATGGATAAATATACAAGTTTTGCGCAAGTGTCTGTTGAAAGAAATTCTTTTAAATCAACGAATCAATGGCTGTTGTTGTTCAGGGTATTATTTCAGCCTGGACTGTCTAAGCATCTTTGTTCTCGGTAGAGTAAGATCAACCCGGGTGATATTCTATACTAACTATATCTTAACTCCGCTGCCAAGTTGCACAGTTTTCCGTGTGTTAACACAACAATTGTTCCAAGTGATGGATTACAGACAGCTTTCGTTACATATTATTGGTCTTGTGATATGACTTTGACAACAAATAATGCAATAAGATTGTTTTCATAATTCACGCTTGTCTCAAGATTTTATCACGGATATTAGTTTCGAGTAGAAAGTTTTCGATTAGCAGAGTGAACTGTTTGCCAATATTATAATAGAAGTTTTAAATTTACTTTGAATGATTCTAATTTGTTTACTTTCGTGCTACAAATTCACAGCTGCAGTTGTTGATAAAGAGCGTTTCTGCTGCAATCTTAGCAACAGTACGACATCCAAACCCATCAAATTGAATGATGTAGCTATACGAAATAGAATACAGCAGAAGGTTTTGTTGAGGAAACTGAAAACTCTATTTTTAAATATTTTAGTTTGAGGCGATCAATCTATATAACGAATGGGAAGAATAGCACAATACCTGACGTTGCTCAGGTGTTTTCCTGTATATTGCACCTTGCAACCAAAACGTCTGAAAATGTTTTTAAAAAATTGTTGGGTCAAGTTATTGCGTGGAACGTTGTTGATGATATTTTTTGATGAACTGTTGATGGGTTGCGATGATAACCATATAACGAAATCGCAAAAATTATTTGCAGGCCATGTGTTATCGATGACTACAATCCAAGGAATTGGAGAGATCCAGTTTCCATATCCGAAAATCGCTTTGCTCTTCATTCCGGCTACCCACCATTCAAAACTGTCGCTACTATGTCATTTGTCAAGCGACCTCGGCACTATTATCGGTTTCGTGTATTGGAGGGTGGCCTGTACTTCAGGTACGATGGTTAAACAAGTTTTACCAACACTAATTCTCAATCTAAAGTGAAGCCTTTCAGAGTTACTGTTTATTACAACGTCTTCTAAAAATTTAAACTGTGCGCATCTTGTTTATCAATATGATTATTATTAAGTGGTCTAAAGCTTTGAGAAAGGTAGCCTATGGTTTTAAAAATGTTTGTGGCATTCTACATGAAGCAATCTTGTCTGCATCTGCGAATTATCGAGCGCAATGTATATGTGCTCTGCTGGTGAGCTCTACAAATGAAAACATAGTGAAAGCTCGATCAGATTTTTAACCGAGTTTGCTGTTGCGCATAAGATGGCCAGAGTTTGATCAAAGCAATTGCAGGAGTTAATTCGATTTACTTTCTGCGATGTGAGGTTTAGTTTAAAAAGCTGGTTGTTTTTTGGAATTCCTTCAGATAGGAATGCCTGTGACTGCAACGATTAATGCTCAATGATCGATTCCAAATCATTCTACGTATTTTCAGCTCGGTTGTTTTTTTATTTAGTGCAGTATGCTAAGTAATCTTTATTGTTGCAGAATCATATACAACCAAGCATCAAACTACTTTCGGATTATGACCAATCGCCGCCTGAATGGTCCGGTTACCCACAAGCTCTCTATCAACGTAATTGATAGAGACCTAATCCGTCGTTCCTACACCATCAGCAAGCTTGATATCTTTTTCGTAGTCTCGGAATACTCGTTCTAACTGATTTGAAAATTCAAATTTCTACGCTTAACTCTTCTCTCATGTCTCATGATTATACCACGGCAATATAGCGGATAATGCATTCGATTTCGGTGAACTGTTTGTACATACCAGTTAATATATAGTTCTAAGAAGCTTCAAAATATTGTGGTGTTTCTTGTACTATTCACTTACCTTCTTGTTCGTGCTTCAAGACTGCTTTGGATTAACCACATATTTTGCTGCAACTAGTTAATTCTTTACGAAAATTCGGTGCGCCTCTGAGTTTATTAAACTGACACCAAGCACCACCTGCTAACCTCTTCTGGAAACTTAAAACTAAAAGGTGGTGAGCACTGGTTATAAAAAAGCATAAGAAACGATGCGCCCAAACCTTAAGAAACTTTTCTTCAGGTTGCAACATTTGTTACAACAGCCACTTAACCCATCTGATCACAATATCTTTATCAGCAGCTGAACAAAAACTAGTCAACAAGTAAATGACTCTTCTACTACCATGTTGCCAGCATCGTAGTTCTGTCGGGTGAAAATTCGATATACATGAGTTGTCAACTCATGATAAATCAGCAACAGGACAGGGCAATGTTGCAAGAAAAACAGATGCTGAAATATATTTATTATAGTGTCAAAAATGAACTTTACGCAAGCGGTACAACTTTATTTGGCTGACAGTAATTGGCGGCAGACCGAAGTCTGAAATACGCTTGTTGCCGTGGCCACTAACGTTGAGGCGTTTTGCCCACGAAGAACCACATTGATTCACGTATGGAAGCCATAGACGATCATCCAAACTTTGAATTGAGGTAGACATTGTACAGTACCACAGGGCTATCGGAGAAATTTTCCATTCAAATTGTCACGTTGCTTATCACGTCGCCAAATTGCCAAGGAGGCGACTTAGCTTCTAGTTCTGCCAGATCTCAGAAGTGTTCGAGTCTTCTCCCGTTAACAAAAAAATTTGGGAAGAAATTTTTTTGCATTTTTTCTAAGGACGTTACTAAACAATAGACAGGTTGTTTGCAGACGAATTCGATAAAGAGGTTTTCATGGCAGAGATCTCTTGCAAGTTGTGGAAGTTGGTGCGTGCAAGAACAAAGTGAGTCTACCGTATTATCAAAGCTTTGAAACAATCAAACGTTTATGAGCATTCTAGTAACTGAAAGTTTTGTTTGCTATCTAACTCATTTAACAATCCAAATACGGGCAATGCAACATTTTCAGCACGTTTTCAAGGTTGTCTGTCACAAGCTCGTATAGGTTGTCACAGTAAGCTTGACTGCAAGCGCCTATGCCACATACCGCTTTTCAGCGATGAAAACCTGACAATTGTAAGGACAATGCTGTAGGAGATGGAGCTGTTTTAACTTATTCAAAACATAACCTTTATGAAAAGGGCTGTGGCACGTTAGGAAAGCTTGAAGTGCATTGTATAAAAAGACTAAGAAACTTTTTCCTAGTTATTTGAGTAAAAACGTTTTGCCGTGACTACAGCAGGTCAACCAAACTTAAACAATAGGGC
>JGI24158J21664_10001243_pt1 | contig 28066 bp, 17 predicted proteins | sample Ectturendosymbi3_FD_21664 | JGI IMG/M metagenome (IMG submission 21664) | reverse complement strand
ATTTTCCGGCACCATTACGTCATGCAGAAAAACAGCAGTTGTATTGAAACTGAGAAAAGTTATCTTTGCAAAGTTCTTCACTTCAACCGCCAAAACTTAATTTTGATAGGCCCACCTAATGACTGGGTTACAGCTTATGGCAGTTATTGAAAATACCCCACTAAACACTAAAAAATAGCATGAGATGTGCCAAGAAATGTTTTTTTTTATAATTTTGGCGACGACAATTAGCGGCATGCCTATGCCGGAAATATGCTTCTTACCGGGGCAGTTTAGGCAAACGATCTTGCCCAAGGAGCACCACGGCGAGTCACTCAGTGTTTGTGAATTGGACACTCAACCTTCCAGTTGAGAGGCGGACACCCTAACACTGAGCTACCGCCGCCGCAGCGGAATCTTCGTCGCCAATGCCGAGGTGTCAGGAGATGTTATGACGTGCAGTTGGGGCGTTACTGAGAAACCAAAGGTACGAGAAAAACGTTTAAGCTAGCCTTGATTATTTAACGTGATTTCATCCAAATTTTTATCAGATTTTGAGGAGGGCAATATAAACCGAAAACAACTAGGAACCCTAACGTTTTTAGTCTGCAGTCGAATGTCATCTCTTTCCTTTGTGCAAAGGACTTTTGACTGAGATGGCTGAAATTGGTTTGTCTGGCGAGGAAGGTGTAGGGACTGGGGCACAATTGGCCCCCAAGCAAGCATACCCGTAAATAGGGGGCGCAGGAAAATTTTTCGCCCCCCTTGGAATAATATTTTGGACGTAGTTTAAAACTATTTGACATAGTTTAAAAATTTTGGGCCCCTCTCAGAAAACTCTTCGCCCCCGAACATTTTATCAATCCACTCACTCCAAAGCCACATGTCGTGTTCTTTTAGGCTAGCCTACCAGTCTAGAGCTTCTAAACATGAAATTTGAAAAGCGTTAGAACATTTGAAAATGTATTTAAAATAATAACGAAAAACTAGAACTTTTAAACTCCTTTCAAAAATTCATTTTTTGTCAGCGAAGTGCCGCCCCCTTTAAAGTGCCGCCCCTTGCTACGCCACTGATTGTGATTGATTGCGAAAGGCTGGATGAAATTTTTGATTTTTCGCTCTATTCTTACAGAAGATACTTACCTCGGCAGACGAGCAGCTTATCGTGGCCGTAGGCAATCTGGACATTCTTTACGTCATGCTGTTTCATGACGCGCCGGCAGGCTTTCCAACCTAACTTCAGTGTTTATAGGATTTCTCACGAAATGCTGAAATGTTAGCGAAAGTCTTTGAAATGAATCTGTTGCGGCGAAGTCAAGTTGCAAAGGATTTTTTATATATGGCAAAAGTATTTACAAGCACTGTCAGCTGGGCAAAGACGCAGCAGAAGGTACACACTTGCTTAGGCAGGGTGTTTTTCAAATATCTTGAAGAAACCACTCACGCCTTCTTAAAATTCCCGTAAATTGAAATCTTTCATGCAAACCAAGAAAGCAGTGTACTTTCCATATGTCTAGAAGCCTTCCTGAAAATTTGTGACTTCTAAGCTAGTGCTGCGTGTCATACCCAAGAAGTAAACACCGCCTTAGGTCACGACGGTAAGAGTGCAAGTAAAAACGATACGACCACGTTTTCGGCAGCACCTACTGTGTATAGCAAATATCACCAGCAAAATGTGCAGTGCATATAAGGTCTTTGCATTTTGCCTCACTGTCAAAACGACTTGGTTCCTTTCGTTAGCATTGAGCTTTTGTGCTGCATGGAGCAAAGAACAAAGTCACTAGCAACCCAGAGTGTTTTCGTCCGCCACGGTGACACTGCGAACAGTTGATTTATCTCAATACAAACCGTGGTTCTTATCTTGAATAAAACTGATCGCCACTTCAAAGCTGCCAAATTTCCAGGCTCGAAGTACTTATAGAAGTTCTCTTGTACAAAAGATTTAAAAGCGGTTGTCAGTAGCTGAGCCAAACACGTTAAAACGCTCTTTCAAAATAAGGCTGGAGAAGAAGCAAACCTTTGAGTAAGTTTTCTTACCTTGGCCAGAGTAAACTAGTGTTGGGATAGGGGAATAACAGAATGATGAGGATTGTTTTCTATTCTGTGCATCCACTTTGCTGAAGAACTAGAGATATTTCAGTTTTTTTCCAACGCTTCCCTTGCGACAATAACCAAGGAGCTATTCCGAAAATAGCCTGAAAAGGTGAAACAATCAGCGTTAAACGTGCTTGAAAAACATTTGCACTCAGAAGCTCGCATTAAATGTCGGCAGAGTAAAAGCATATTGCTGTGTAAAGGCGTGGAGCGTGCAGAGAGACGAGTAGATGAGTGCAAGCGATCAACATTTGCTGACATGTATGAAAAACTGAACCAGCGGCAGCAACACGTAGAATCTTTTGCGATCACTTAAGCATTGCGAACGGAATCCCTTCTTTTGAATTCAATTTGAGTAAGGTATTTGCAATGCACTGATGGTGATAACAGGAGTTATCGAAACGATTGCAATATGTCATTTGTATCAATTTGAGTATTTTGAGAAATGACAAGAATAGCATGTCCCGTCCACCAAACAAATAAGTTTCAGTCTCACCAACGTTTTCTTTTGTTGGCGGCTTTTCAATCTTTCTACAAGAGGTGGTAGAGGCGCGGGTTTACGCTTAAAGATTTGATGAATTTAGATGCACTACTACAGTAAGCTAAGCCTCAGCATACATTGACTTATTTATTTGTTTCGCTTAAGACACCCTGACTCACAAAACCTCCACGCACCGATCTTTGAACGTGCCGTGGCCAATGAAAGCTTCAACTCAATGCGAAGTGATAATGTTCTACTTGTAACTGGTCGAAGCCTGTTTAGGAATTTTTCGCGGAATAAGCAATCCTCAATCAAACGGGTTAATCTTTGCACTGTTTCGGTAGCCTGACAAATAAAGGTAGCCTGACAAACATGAATTTGTGATCATTCCATAAATAGGTTTTCATCAATCTACCCACGGTGAAAGCAGCCAACTTTATTTCGTTGTCAACCCAGGGACCGAGTTTATGGGGGGGACGGGGAGGGCAGGTCCCCTCCAACTTTTGCACAGGGGGGAACATAATGTCTTTTGTCCCCCCCATTATTTTGTGATAAAAAATAATGTAGTTGGACAATTTTCATGGTTGCTTCACTGTTAGAAACGTTTCCCCAGCATTAAACCAGGGAAATCAATAAGTAAGAAAAATGAACATTATCACTGGGTTATCTGTGGACACAGTATACAGATTTACTATATATACTGAATTGTCATGATTGTTGATAATTGTGTTGGTTAATTTGAATTACCAAATCGGTGTGCACATAAACTTCGCTCAGTCACGAATGCCTGCGCTGGTCTGCAACCTGCAATCAGAATACAGTTGTCACCAAGCACGTAGCGAAGGAGGACAACGGGGACAATGTCCCCCCTTTTGCAAAGTTTTCGGGTTAATAAAATATTTGAAGTATAAGCCAAAGAAATACTTCAATGCAAGTTAACGAAACTGCCTCAAGCAACGTATCCTACTTCAGCTTTTAGTCGAATACAAACTTGTATCTGACCTTTTGTAATCAATGACCGCAAGTAAAACCAATTGGAGTAACGCTTTTCGCAGCTGTTCTGGCGCATCAGCTTGCTGTATTCGGCCTAATGGTTACGTAAGCTTCATTTCAAGACCATCGCAAACTTCTTGATAGCCGTGGGTGTTACAAATTTTACATATCCTTGTTTCCAGTGTCAGCGAAGCCTTAAATCAATATTGTAGATTTTTGTTTTTGAACAGTTCTAAAACTAGATGCGTGAATATGACGGTGATATATATTTTATATGTCTTGAAGCTGAAAATATGGCTAAGAAGCGATTCAGTTTCAAAGTCTACCTCATTGCGCCATAGTCACTGTTTAGCAACAATAGCATTCATTCTAGATATTTATTTGTGATGTCATGTATTGTGACGATTCAATCACAATGTTGAGCCTTAATCATTTCATAAATGGTTTCCCATTGCCTTGCCGGCGAGTACAACATCAATCTTGTCAAGATATTAGACTCTGACCTACTGTGCATAAGCTCAGCGTTTCAACTTTCATCTGATGTTAATTGCACTCACCCTACCCCGCAGAAAATAATTTGAAATCATTTAACTGTAACGAGAAGAGACAGTAGCAAAATCTAACGTAAGTAGCAAGGTGCTTTTTATTTTGTAAGTGCTAAGGGAATCGACACTGCCATTATCTTACATATACTGAAATAACTTGCACAGGGATGGATATCAAAATTTAGGGGCAAGCTCTCAGAAAAGGGCTCCAAAACATCGCCATTGCGAAAGGTAGATGTGGGATTACGTAGATAAAAGAGTTAAATTTGTTTCACATTTCAATTTATTAACTAAATTCAAGAGCATAATATACATACGAAAGGAACACAAATATGTAAAGTTTTCCAGCTGGACACTTGAAAACTGCCTCCTTTGGCACATGTTCTCATAATTTTTGCTTTATTTTGAAAAACATATGACTGCTTCAAAGCTTTTTTAAATGTGTCTCTAGAGTGGCACATAATGTTTTTGACTAAACAACGGTGCAAAACTCTCAAGAGGGGGCACGGTATCTCTGGAAAAGGGCCCGAGGCGACTGGCTCGTTATCCTTCCTAATATCCATCCCTGAGCTTTGAATCTGTTTTGTTGGCAAAGCGCATGTGACTAAAATTAAACTATATTTGAATTTTTTCCCATTAGGGCTTCAAATCCCGCAGGCATGTTATTGTATTTTCTAGATGCCCGTGATTTGTACAAATTTAATTACGTGCAGCGCTAAGCTATCTTCACATGCAGCTGAGCGTGGTCTATAAGTTTTGTAAAATTGTGGTTACGATTGTGTTTACAGTTTAATTCCATTTTATATTTCAATGAGGTCAGTTAAATTCAACAAAGTCTCATCAAACAATTTAAACGAAGTAAGTTCAAAGTAGCTACAAGGTTTTACGGAATAAGTTGAACGTAGCCAAAAAATATTTCGGATTATCAAAAATCCAAACATTTTTCAAAGGCGGTGGAAGGCTCTAGCGTTTACGTTTATCAACTATATACGTGAAATAATCGCTGAAAAAGTAGATGAAAACGGAAATCCACTTCTTATATAGGCAAACGTTTTGTAGAAGGTCAGTGCCTCAGTTAGAGCAAATTCTCTGCTCGGCTTCGACTGAACGTGCTGTGTTGGTGTACATCTGAAGCGTGTAAATCAGTATAAGAAGCGCAATCGTAATGTCGGCCGCAATGACTTCTTGCTCAACTACAATATTGGCTGCAAAAATCATACTGCAGATCTTGCACTTATAGCATTGAGAGGTTTACTAGCACTTTTGCAGGAAAGGTTTATGAGAAAATGGTGGCATTGATACAAAGTAGAAGCTTGGAACTTCACTATCAAAGCTTTTCAAACTTATCAATTCAATGAAAGCAGACTTTTTATTTGTCGGAACGCAATTGTTCAGGAGAAAACACCAGAAACATGAACGTTTCATGGACGGTGCTTTAAACTCGTCTGATGTTTCCCCCTCCTAAAATGTCTGGCTATGCGCCTGGTTGCCACTGCTAGTATTTACCAAAAGATCCCTAGTTTGTTTTTGATTTGATCTATGTGTGGTCTTGTGCTTTTTAGTAACAGTGTATTTTATTTCGGAACTGACCAAATTTCAATTGATTATCACAATTTTTGAGCATAATTATGTCCTTTATGCCCAACTCTCAGAATTAATGTGGTTTCATTGCACATGCACTGCTAAGTGCTAGATATCTACGTATAGTACCTACACCACCATGGGCGTAGCCAAAGGAGGCACTTGGGGAATGCTCACCAAAATATATAAATTTCATAATATGTCCCCATTTTGCCAATTTTACAGAAAGGTCGTACTGCGGTTGAATGAACATGATGACGTCATCGAAACGCAAATAATAAAGATTTTGTCCCCCCAAAATTTTTTTGCAAACTCGGTCCCTGCTGTCAACATGTATTTCATCAGACCGTCGTGTATACTGTATGAATTACTTTAATTACAATGAAGACCAGAGTACTTCAGCAAAATAAACCACTTATCGTATTTGGAAAACGCAAATAATAACGAAGGATTCTTGATACAACATCAGGTTCAAAGCAATAGTCGGAAACAAATAGGAGGTGGGTACTACAGAATGAAGGTGTTAAATTGAAATAAACCATACAGCAGGTTTAAAACATCAGAGAAGCTCTCCAGACCATCCAGTTCATCAGGAAGTCAGGTTAAGTTGCATAGAACCGGGTTGATTTTAAGCCATAAGGATATTCCATGAGAATATATACAAAACATAATAAAAAGATTAGCGCAAAGTTGTAGGTTTTCGGAGGAAGTTTTTAAAATGACGCTTCGTTAACTTGATAAATGTAACCTATTCCTAAAGACATCAGCAGTCAATTTGTGCCGAAGATAAAAAATCGTTTTTTGGGTGCAAAGCATAGTAACCATCAAAACAATGTTTGCAATATTTGGTGATCTGCTATAAAAGTAGCAGTAACAGCAAATGGCGTGTAATAATATATTTAAATTTTATGACACGTGCAGGTGGTTTACCCAAAACGTTATTTTCAAACAAAATGTTTCCTTATATCTCGACCATTAATTTTTTTGGAAATTTCTTAATTTACTTACAGTTGTAGAACAGAAAGGAGAATTCGTCCTTTCGCTAATGTCGCGCATGAAATGCCCTGAAAGATCCAAAAGCATAAGATGCACTAGACCAGTGGTTTTCAACCCGGGGACGCCACCCCAGAGGGGTCGTCCATTTTTGGAGGGGTCGCGAGTAGATGTTTCATGTACACAGCTGTATTACATTTGCTTTATTCGAGTTTTAGATGGGGTCGTTGGATTGTGGTGGATTGCTATAATGGGTCGCGGTAAAAAACGTTGAAAACCACTACGCTAGACAATGAGTGCAGGGGCGTAACGAGGTTAGATGGCGCCAGGGGCAAGAAACAAATTTGGCACCCCATGTTCGAACCTGAGGTCTTTCGGAAGCAAATTTGCTGTAGAAGAAAGTACTTGTGACATTGTTGTGACTTCTTGGCGTCCTCTGCAGTCATTCGGCACCCCCATAGTGATTCGGCGCCCGGGGAATTGCGCCCCTCTTGTCCCGCCGTTTTTACGCCTCTGAATGGGTGTCAGTTGTTGAGTAGCCTGCTTAAGCTAAGCTGTCACTGAAAACAAATTGAAGGCGCCGCCTTTCTTTTCGCAATTTGTCATTTACATTTTCCATGAAAGAACTCTTTGCTCCTGTTAACTTTTTCTCTGTGTACACTACAAGCTTGCAAAGGCCCGAGAACTTGGCAATGTTTATAGTGGATCAATAGCCATGTTTTAACTGGTCTCAGTGTGCTGGATGACCTGTCCATCGTGCAAGTAGTCGTTGGTAAATTCAACAAAATTTGTAAAGCACGTCTAATGACAAGGCAAACCTAAGTCGTTGGCAATATGTCTTCTATCTGTTGAACCTTGTCCTTTGCAACGCACCAGTAATCATGCCAGTAAATTGCCTTTGCTTCCAAATTTTAAAGTTCGTAGAACTCAGCCACTGATTTAGTGGTCTTCGCGAAATATGAGCGGGCAGTTTACTCATTTTGACTGGTTGAAGATTACAGATTATGAAATACTCGTTGTTGCAGTCCGAAGAAACTTACTTCAAAAGGAATGAGTGAGACTAGATAAGAAACGTAAAGAGTTCGCCGAAAGTAATCTTCGAGAGTTTTACTTTGAGGATTACTTCGATGTTTTCGCATCGACCGAGCGCCGAGGAACAGATAATAAGTCAACACTAATCTTCTCACTCATTACCAGAGCTTTTAAAATATATCTTCTCTGAAATGCTTTCGAGCGTCTTTTCTATGTAATTTGATAATTTCAAGGAGACGTTTTACGTGCTCTTGTACATCCGTGAGATCAAGCTGGACAGTCTGATGTGTTTGAGTTAAAGGTTCCAACACATCAGAGTAAAATGACATTGTGTTGAGATAAAATATGAAAAGTGATGATTTACATGTGTGATAGTGCGGCTAACTAAAAGGAAGCAGTAGCGTGGCCAGCCCAAAAATTTTGGGGGGCCAAAATGTTTGATTTTAGGCGAATAACACTATTTTGTTTGGAAAAACGCCTCTCAAAGCACAAAATGACTATATTTTCTAAAATTTGTGGGAGACCATGGCCTCTTTGGCCCCCTGGCTACGCCTATGAAAGGAAGTCTGGTGATTATCTTCCCCAGCTGGAGAAGCTAAACATTTCAATTTGTTTGAAATGTCTTCGAAAGATTCCTTGAACACCTTATGCTTTTATATTTACTTGACCACCTTCCTTCGCAAAAGTGCGACAAGTTTGTGATCATACATCTCCTTTTTGGACTGCCAAGAAAAAACACGGTGACTGATTTTGTTGTTCCATTACTATTCCGAATTGCGGCAACAGCGTTGAGACCATTTGCAACAAAATTCATTCGATGTGATGAACAATAAACAATTGCTGCTCTTGGACAGATATTACGAATTCTCGTCTGTTCACCGTTATTTTATCCAGCCATTGCTGAGTACCCGTCGTAACCTTGTCCAACCAACTTTGACATGCCTAAACCAAAACGTTGGCGTATGTATAACACTGAATCTGCTATTACAGCTGATGTCATATCCTCTTGGGCGAAAAATCTCAAAATTATTCGCGAATTATCCCTTCCTGTTCTAAATCTACAAAGGGAATTCATCATTCCCAAACGTTTTCAACACCTGAGATTTTTTCGCCGTGGGAGAGACATTGCTTTCGCTGCCCAGGTCGTTTTTAACAAATCTTCACGTTTCAAAATTTATCCATTACTTGGAATCAACCCACGTTGTTTAATCATCTGCTAAATACAGAAGCGACACTGACATATACGGTGTGTTTTGGGTCTGCTGGCAATAGACTGCCAATGAGCAAAAAATATTTATCAAATAAAGATTTCACCAAGTAGGCAGAGTTTAAATTCGCACGTCGCAGGCACCAAAAACCGGCCGCCATCCTTTGCGCCTTTTTAAACAAACTTCACACCCAACAATCTTGACTGAAAATGTGACACACGCAAGGCATACAAGCGGTGGGTAGATATTGGAGATAGATGTCTCGCGCTGCGAAAGTTGTCAAGATCAGGCGAATCAGGGCAGTGCTTGTGAATTTTTAGCAGTAAAGTTCGTTGTCAAGGAAAAAAGAACAAAGAAAGCAGAACGTCTGTGAAAGTGCCAGTCAGTGACGCCCGATGCCGCCATACTCTAACAATAATATCTTGTTTACAGACGTTTCTATTAGTACGATGGGAGAAATTAAGGAAATATGGATATATGACGGCGTTAAACACAGCACAGTGGTAACGTTCCTTGAAAGTTCTGGCAAGCAAAATGTCGACGGCCTTGTTTTGTTTTTCACTTTATTTTTCAAGGGGAAATTACGTTAGTTTCGTCTAGTTTTAAACGACATAAGTCCAATAGTTAAGAAAAGTCTAGGTCACTGCCCTCTTCACAAAAAATTGGGGATAGACAAACTTTTCAGTGAAAATCGTTTCCTTCCCAACTGTAAAGCGCTTTCCCTTGCTCCTGTGTATGACATCTATCTGCAAAGCATCTAGCAGATTCTTTTCACGTTACACAAAAATATACGTGTCTAGCAGACAAAATAACATTCAGATATAGTAGTACATTAGATATTTCAATAAATACTGCACACTAACTAAAATACGTCGTGCTATACTCCTGTACTTTTTGTAGATGACACTCACATTTAGCAGAGGTGAGCATGGACAGGATCAGGATTGGATATCCTGCAGGATACTTGCAATATTCTCGGATCAGGATTGGATTTGGATATTTATTTTTTTTAAAAATTGGATAAGGACAGGATCAGGATATTTGTTTGATTTCTATAACGAAATTTCTCTGAGAGTGATTCGAGATGTCACAAATGATGGTGGTAGTATTTTCTTTGCTATGGTGTTTAAATTCACAACAAAATAAAAACTGTTTTGTCAGTATGTGCTGCACTCATCACAATCAATGATAATTCGCACAACTTTATCGTAGGCGTAATTTTTTTCGGCCGTGTGGAAGTAGTAACCTGCTCTTATAATGCTGGTATGCTGTTTTGTTGTCCTGACTGACTGTGAGTGGCATATGTGTGTGTTGTGTAGGCTAACACTATTAGTCCATTTCATGGGTGGCCAACCTGTGTTCGAATGGGATCGACTAGAACATGGGTCTCCAAACTTTTTTGTCCGAGGTCCACATACACCATTACACACTTGTTCGAGGGCCGGACTTCTTACGTCATGTTATTGTTTCGGGAAAGGTTGCATTCCACCAAATCACAAATTTTTAGTTAATATGTTATTTTTTCACCATTGACAAAATGGCTTCGCGGGCCGCATTTGTCCCGCGGGCCGTAGTTTGGAGACCCCTGGACTAGAGAATTCATTGATAATTCGCGATTGGCCGGCTGTTAATAAAGTCACAAATACGAATTGAGTTTCACATGTGCAATTGAAGTGTACCATCGCCTGAATAAGTGATTCACAGACAGAAGGCTGGAGAAGGCAAGGTGTCTGTTACGCCTAAATTATGATTGCCACGCAATAATAGAAAAACATATTACAATACCTTCGCAGCATCAGCCGAGTGCCGACCAAGCCTATGGTCACCTATCGCAAAAGGCACCAAAGAATATGCGTGACCAACCAACTGATGGATAATTTTGATATACTTTCTGGAATATTGATTTCAAAAAGAACGCAAAATGGAAATATTGAGGGTAATAAGACATAATAAAAACACAATAGACATCAACTTAACACAGATGGTGGTGGGCAAGCAATGGGTGAAGAGTTGATGCATGTACAGATGAGCAGGTGAGGCAAGCATACAGGGGAAGGAAGGGGAAGCGAGCAGCAATAATGGTTATGAGGCAGAGAGCAAGGCATTTTATCACAATATTTCATTACAAAAACAAGTAGCAAGGGCAGAACACAATGTTTAATGTTTATACATTCAAATCGTGAAGAAATGTACATTTACCCACAGACCATAGTGGGGTGGGTTGCATGTATGAGTTGTTCCCAACCAGATACATGGTATCACCAAATGAAGTTGAAGAGTCAAGGGTATGAACAGGTTACAGTAATATGAGCAGTAAACATTATTTATTCCAAGAAGTTTTAGGCATATGAAAAACAAAATACGTTTAGTAAGTTAGAGATAGTTTCGTAAAAAGTCACAACTTATCTATGTGAACTAACCACTTACTTCACAAGTATCACTGGTGTCATGTCATTGACACCGTCATTCAGCTTTGTACGATTGTGGGCCTAGGAATTAAGCTGAAGTCAATGTCTGTGAGGTCTTAAAGGTGGACATCACTTCGTTTTGCCTCGAAATCCTCGTATTGCAGCGAGGGTGCTCCTCAAAAGGGCAAATCTGAGCTTAGTCCTTATGTAAGTTATGACAGATGCATATAGCTCAGTAGTTTTTCAGCTATTTTTGCTGCCAGTCTTTTATTGACTCTGTTGCATTCTGGTGCCATCCCTCCACTTGTTGTGAAGACAAGGGGGATTGAATGAAGACTTCTCTACGTCAGTCACTCTTTGGTTGTATTTATCCTTCTCTTTTTCATGTTGTTGATGTTCTTTTTAGGAATCTTGTCAATTCAATGCAAAATCAGGTGCGATCAACCAAATGACACTCGGTTATCGACATGTTGGCCACCCCTGATCTATTTCATTGTTTTAAGCTATATTTCTTCAGTTAAAATTTTGAGCATTCTTCCTCAAGTTTTGTACAGTCAACCTTTGCTAAAAGACAGTTTGAGTTTGTAGTTTTTGTAAACTAACCTACAACATAGTTTTACTATATTTTATACTGTGATCTACTCTCAGTGCTACAAAATCTATTTGCTTAATTTTATCAATTGATTAAAAGCTGGAGCTCTTTTGCCATTAGCTGAACCAGATTGGTTGAAGTGGTCACATGACAAGAACAATATCCTTGGATTAGCGGATCGTCTTTGCTATATAACCTGAAGCCTTAACCCAAATTGTAAACCTCTGTCTGGTTTTCAAAACTTGTTAAAAACGTGCTGTAGCATGCATCAAAAGTTTTCCCATAAAAAGAGTCGTCTCTACTAGCCGAGCCGAAACAATGCCGACAGCCCAAACAATGACCACTCACACAGCAGGAATTCTCACTCGACCAGGTTCATCGTACTAAGTGCTAGTGCCACGAACTCAGTGTAATATGTGGACAAACCTGGATAATCTACAGATCAAACGGAAAAATAACCACAGCAGAGTTATACCTCTGGCAGCAAAATACACATTACTTTTCTGCTCTTCCAATTGAAAGTGCACAACATGTGATGTTATTTGTGCGGACTGGATCACAAAATGACAAGGTGTTTTTGTTTGGAAATGGCTATATAGGTCCTATTGCAGTAACACAATTAGAATAAAATGCCGAGTTTCTCACATAAGCAGCACTGCCATGGGAAAGTAGACATGTCTTACTGTGTGGATGATTTTCGCGTTGACTCTTGCCATGATCGGGCACCTTTAATTTGGTAGTAGCAGTCCCGTCGCCACGGGGGGCTTATCCCCCCCAAACAAAGCTCCAAGCCCCCCCAAATTGAAACCTGAAACACTATATGTCAGTTGAGTTTTTGTCAATTTTTAGAGTGTCAAGCCCCCCCGAACAAACCCAAAGCCTCCCCGCAGAAACGCAAAGCCCCCTATTGAAAACTTTCTGGCGACGGTTCTGGGTAGTAGTGGTTACACTTTTCATGGTACCGGTTTTCATTAACTTATTTCAAAACTTTTGTGTTCTGATTTTCGGTTGAGGTTTAGGGGTTAGGTTTAGGGATTAGGTTTAGGGGTTAGGCTTATGATTAATACGTTTCTATCAAGCGTAGTGCAGTCTACTGCACACTTGTCATGGATTACTGTCATGTTACCAGCGACGGATTAATAAGTTTTCAAAAATAAAGGTCCACTGGCGGACCTATAACCACTGCCTGTTTGTTTTGTATTTAGCCAGTGTCGCATTTGGTTACGGACGGATATTGGATACTAAATTTCTGAAATTTTTGGATAAGGATTGGATATGGATAAGCAAAAATTTTTCGGATATGGATCAGGAGTTAAAAAATCAATATCCGCTCACCTCTGACATTTATGTTACTTGTACTTTTACTTGTATGCAATTTTATTTGGAATCGTAGGCATAGCAAGGGGGCCACTGAAGTCCGTGTGTTAAACTTCGAAGGCAAGAAGCAGGTTTTCGTTATAGGTTACTCTGACGTTTTTCGGTGACATTCGGATTTGGAAAAGTCGATGACCTTTGGTTTAAGCTCTTCACTTTATTTTTCAAGTGAAAAAGCGAAATTCCATTGTTCTCAAATCCGGTTTTCCAACCCCAGCCTTCCTTCCAGTTAAAAATCGTGGCGACGTCAAAATTAAAAATCGTTGTGATTGGAATATAAGCCTATTTTAAATGTATTTTTGTTGTCAGTTCGTTCAAAATTCTTTGGTCAACATTTTGTCTGCTTTTCTCTGTATCAAACAGAAGTAAAGTCTATCGCTGCTTGTCTTAAGGGCGGCGACGCAATGGCAGCTGCGGCCGACACTTCTTGCAACTGCATCACGATCGCATATTCTGTGTTCGGGATGCTAAATAAACTAAACTGTCCTTGTCTATCAAAAGGGATCCTTTCACAGCTGAGAATCAGACATTAAGCGTATAGATGTGCGTGGTAGATGCTACGCAATAACGTGAGTAGCAAAAAGAACAGCATTATTAATCATATATTTATTCGATTGTAAGCCGCGGCCTATAGATATTTTGATCATTTCATGCAGCTTACAATCAAGGGCAGCTTACAATCGATGGCGGGTTACATTTTTCTTTAGCTTATCGAAAGGTCTAGAACAGTGGTTCCCAACCTTTTTTGATGCATTCCTCCCTTGCTCATTGTGAAACTTTTCATTCCTCCCCTGTTCGGCTTCGTAAGCTAGCATTAACTACAATTGGAACAATGGTCTTTATTGGCGACAATAGCTTGATTAATAAAAGTCCGACAAAAACTGTTTGTTGTCAAAATAATGGAACTTAAGTTTGACAACAAAAACGTGTGATAGTCCCCTGAATAACGTACAAATATAAAGTGATATAACTAATTGAAAAAGCCAATGTCAACTTAAAAAGGAAGTACAACAGTACAACACTTACAATGAATAAGTAACTTAACTATAAAGTGGAAATTCCTCCCATAAACTCATGAAATTCCTCGCTGGGAAGCAATTCCTCCCTGGTTGGGAACCACTGGTCTTGAAGATGAGGCCCAGTCTTTCCTCGGCTGCGTTTTGTTGACCAAACTCTCTTTTCGCATTATCTTTCCCCTCTTCAGCATGACATGCACGTGTGTGCACTCCATCAGATGTGGGATTATGATGAACAGAGCGTAGTTGTAGCGGTGAAGCATCATCACCAGAGTTGCCAATTAAACGCGAAGCGTGCTAGTACGCCATGTATCTCAGAGGCTTGGGTAACCTGTCAAGTGCGGCTTACAATCAAGGGCGGCTTACTTTCATTTTTACCACCATTTCATGTTGCTTACAATCAAGGGCGGCTAACAATCGGATCAATACGGTATTTCGCCTACTAGGTAGGCATCATCATTTCTTACTGCCTTTCTTAGATTTCCATGGTTCTATACATCTGGCTGCAAGTTGGCAGAGAACCTGGACCCCAGTCTCCCCTGAGATATAACTGCCCGTCACTCAGTAGGATTGTGTGCACACTGCATCAAGTGTGCTCACCGCAGCGGCACACCTAAGCTTCACGCTTATTACGCACAATCAGCGGTTGTGCGTTTGTTGCGTCATTATGAGAAACTGTCGGGCATCGGCCATTTATATATCGTCTTCAGAGAGAAAGCAATGCGAAGATGTTCTCGCCCCGTGAAGGCTTCAAGTCCCTGAAGTGAAAGAAGTTACTTCACAGGTAAATGCGTAGCTTTATCGCTGTAAGAGAACGATACCTGCGTGTGGTGCTCAATGGGAGGATAAAACAGGCTGGTTTTAGCTAGCAGTAACGTTAGCCTCCAACAATTCGCAACGTGTCTTTGTGGCTGTTGCTGACAGCACCTGCTTTATTTTATTATACCTAGCCTATCTCTACTTCCATGAATACGGGTTGGTGAGTGGTGAATAGTCCAATTAAATGTATTATGCTCCTAGCTGTAGTTTTCTGCTAAACAAATGGGTCTGTATGAAACTTTGTAAGTTGGCAAAGTCACCAACCTATCCTGCAGCCCAGATTTCTCAAATTGCAGCAAAACATCTGTCGGTCATCTTGGGACTACTGCAGTAGAATATCGTGCGACCCCACTTGGCAACATTTTTCAATTCTTACAAGAGATAGAGATTGGAATTAATTAGATAAGGGCGGTTAGACTATCGTCGCGCTCCATTGAAAAGCAGTGATTCAAGATTGTATCTCGAAGTGAGCAGGCGTGCGTAAATGACTAAAAGCAATGTCAAGCTCTTACCATCGCTGCCTTGGCGAACTTGACCGTTTTTATCAGTGCTCGAGCAGCGAGCGGCAACCGTAAAATGGCCTCCCACCAAAAGCCAGGGCTTCTTGCAGTGGTTGCTACTTCTGCAGACAATGCAAACACACCCACTCATCTAAACCATTCAGAGCAGGTTAAGTTCAGAATATTTGCCGAACAAGTCAAATATTTCGGTTTATGACTTCATGCCTCACTGAAGGATTAGAATGACAGTCAGAGCAAGGCCTCCTGTCTATCTAGGTGGCCTTGGTCAGAAACAAATGAAATCAGCCTGTTGTGTAGAAAACAAACTCGGAGTCACCGTTTCCCCGTGCTCCACTGCAGTTGAAAACGCTCTGTTTCATGCGTATTGCATGTCAATGTATATTGCCTGTCAATTTGTTTATCCACTGCACTTCGTCTGTCTGATGCTTTTTACCAATCTCCATTTTTCCTCCCCCTATCTGACGCTTATGTATCACGATGTCCGAATGTAATAGATGCTGTTGGTACTTTGCTTAGGTGTTCGTGCCTTTTCAGTATTGATTGCGTGTACCAAACCACGCCAACCCTGTGATGCATTCGGCTTCATTACTTTTGTACCTTTACGTTCATTTGACGGCCCTTCTGATGTAGACTGTGCGTCTGAACCAAACACTTAAATATGAAATAAATATATTAGGGAGCCTTAGAATTTAACAGCGGCAGGGCCACTTTGCTGCAGTTGGCTTTCGCTGAGCTGGTAGCGGCCACAGAGATATGACGTCTTTGTAGTTGGTTTTCAAGAGCAACAACACTTTAAATCAGTGGTTTTCAACCTTTTTTGTACCGTGACCCATTATAGCAATCCACTATATCCCAACGACTCCATTTAAAACTCGAATAAAGCAAATGTAATACAGCTGTGTGCATAAAATAGATCGTGACCCCTCCAAAAATGGTTCACGAACACTCTGGGGTTGCGAGCCCCAGGTTGAAACCTGCTGCTTTGAGTAGAAATGTCCATCTCGGGTCGTCTAATGGAACTCCTTAATACTTTCAATTTGCAGATCAATCGTGGTCTAGGTAAGTTCATCAAACAACGCTAGCCGTTTTGCCTTATCGGGTGCTTTCAGTGAAACCGTCTTGATTCTGGACAGGCGAGTGCAACTTGAAGAACACAAACCTCCGCTGTTTTGGTATTGGAAAGATTAACGGATGCCAGTCTTTTTCAGTACCTGTTTCACCTTTGTGTAATGTGCAACACCAACTCCTTCAAAACACCCAACAGCTTGTCGTTTTAAAGCTGGCACTAGACACTAAGCTGCACAAAGGCCTTTACGTGTGTGGCATCCACATTCCTAAACTTGATTACCGCTTCCAGTTATTCCAAATTAGTCCTTTCACTCACTGTAGTGGTTTCATTTGCGACAAGCCACATCATTCTCCTGAAGTGCAACGCGAACCGGTTGCCGATGGAGCAGATTTCCCTATCCGTTGCAGCTATGAGCTCGAACATTACGCTGCTCTCTGTTCTGGCAAACAGCTGATTGGCACTATGCGAATAAAACAACGGACCGACATAATGTTNCCTAACGTTTTCTCCTGAAAAATGCTTGCTAATTTGATCTTTCCAATAGAAAACAACTCANTGGAACATACAGGGGGTTCCAAAAAGTTTGCTATCATTGTACGATTTCTTAACTTGACCAATTTTTTTTCCAGATGGTCCTAAATTTCAATAGCATTTTTGAACAAGACAGATGCTGATATTTCATGTGTTAACGTTCTGATCCGTAAATATTGCATTCACTTCAATAGAAAAAGCATGTGGTGCGTTGGGGTATTCGCGAACGCAGTGGTCAAAAAAGACCGTATGTACAGCGTGCATTTGCATGAGATTTCCATATAAAAGCACTAGCTGCAGTGCAGGATTGGAATCGTGTAACATTCTTCATGTAGTGAGTGGCGCAATGACAACAAGCGTGATGCAGTGTTCACCCCTGCTTCTGTGAAACTCTCTAGTTTCACAATTAATCTATTTCTTGCGCTCCTTCAAAAAAAATACAAAATTTGTTTTGATTTCACGGTATTGTACAACCTTCGTCAAACAGACGACTTTGTAGCAGCCAAAAAACGCCCCTGTTTTGCATAGACTTCTTTAAGTTTTGCTGGTTTTCCGACGAGGCGGCAGCAAGGTAAATATTTATTAGTAGGGCGCATCCTGCTCCTAGTCGGTCTGGAGAATCGCAAGATCGGATGACCAGAGACTTCGCTTGACATTCTTCGCCCAGGCGTTCTGATTACCTTTGCGGGGTAGACAGGGGCATCGTAGGGCAACACAAATACCTTTTCAGGTAAGCATCTGTCGGAGGGTATTCTGGTAATAATTAACCTTTTCAATTTTTTTTTGGCACAGCGTGAGTTTTTCTGTCAGTTGTAGTCTCGGCTGGTCGCTGATTTCCAGCTCAGCCTAGAACTCGTTCAAGCCCTGGTGTTCCGAGAGTGATGGTCAGGGCCGTCCTGACTTGACCTGGAAACCGCTATATTTCTATTCGTTTTGTAAGTTTTTGTAGCCAAGGAAGAGAAATCATTCTTGTCTGTTGTTTGCTGTTTTTGCGTAAACTTACAACCATGGCTCCTTGCCTGCTGCTTTTGCGCAGTGTAGTAGACGGAACATGTTGTATAAACTGTGACACAGTATTGGCAATTGCTGAGGAACAGGCAAATGTCTGATTTGCTGACCCAAACCAGATATATTTGCCATATAGCACTCATGATATGGTTTTCATCACATGTAGACTTCTTGAAGCCTATCTGATACTTACTACATATAAATGACATCTAGTGCATGTACTGTATTACCAAAATCTATTGTATATTGCCACAAACTACGGTGTTTTTCATACATTACCACAACTTAATGTTTACAAAACTAACGCACCTATGCTCATACTATACCAAGACTACTGGTGAATTGGAATAGGTATCAGACCATGCAAGTGAAGTGAGGCATTTGCATTTCAGATCCCTTCACCGTAAGCAAACGGGGTAGTTCTGAGTACATATCTATTCGCTGTTTAGCGCACTGGTGAACTTTCGGTACAGCTGGGCACAGCCCGAGCAGGATGCACTGTGGGAAATGTGTTCGGAAATCACCTACTGCTTGTTCATGATTTATATGTGTTTGGACCCAACGACTGAATGGTCGTCAACGCCTTATGAAAATTTGTTGTGATGAAGCCGTAAATTGTTTCAACTGTAACAAGATAGTCGGTGTAGTTTTTCCCATTAAAAAGTTTAAACAACCTGCCACACCAGTTGTGCAGATGGCGTAACTGTTAATTTTCCGATCAAGTTAAATACCTCGGCATATTACTTCATGCTTCACTGAAGGTCACTACTTTGAAACGTTGTGCATAAGCGTTTCTGTACCTATCTATTCTTTTGAAATGTGGTTTGTACCTCGTAACATGCAGCAGTGGATCAGATGTGTTTAAATCCAGAACCTCAAGTGCACAGATTAGAATTTTGAAAAATACAACTCTGTAAATATAAATCTCTGTGTGGTGAAAAATCTTATTTCGTACAAATTTCATGCTGTTTCAAAATTGTTTTACTTTCATGCGTGTTTCTGTTCCCAGGAAAGCACAATCAGCCACCATAAGAACGCACATACCTTTCGCAAACCATTCGTTTTTCAAAATTTCTTAATGGGTTTGCTGCTTTGCTTTCCGCAGTGTCAGTGACCGCTCAATTGCTGGGACGCAACGAAGGTTGACTAAACCTCCCTGCGCAACAGTTCTGCCAGCAGTCAGGCACTTTGTTTTGCTGAGAAGCGCGATATTTGAAGAAGTCCGCAAACTTTAATAAAGTGATCGCTTTTAATGAAACGGCAGCGGCAGTCATTTCGTATTGAGAGTGTTTGTGTTCATACAAGTCGTATTTTTCCTCTGAAGCCCCTAAGCGGACGCATAAGCATGTTGGCAAGAACAGCGAACACGTAATCGCTTTTAAGTACAAATCGGCGATAATGGTGCATGCTGTGCGGTCTGGTTTCGCACTGTCATCATGGCGCGTTCGGTTAATTGAACATCGTTTAGGCCGAAAACAAACGCAGTTTACATTCTACATGGCTTCTCTTCTTTGCGCCGGGGAATTCCCTGCGTTGGAACTTGTGCTGTCAATTAAAACCACTCAGACTTGACTTAAGGTTGACAACCGTTCAGTGGTTGACAAATTTGTTAGAGATAATGCTGCGAGCACTGTGGGCTGGAAATTTAGAACAAGTTGCGTCGCTTTGTTCTTGAAAAAGATGTAGGTACTTGCGTTATTGATACCATTTCAACAATTCAGGAAATATTTTTTCCCACTGCCGAAAACCATGAAGTTTTAATATTGCGCGGGATCTTTTTGCACTAAACATGTCGCATGCAAGTACGCAATGCGCAAGATCTCCTGGCATATGGGCCCAAGAGACGACCACTGCTTATCATCAAAAGCACATGTGCTCTCTCCAATGATGAATGCATCTGTAAGCACGCTGGATTAGTCGGCTCACCTACATGCTAAGCTTGCCTGCAATATCATTCGAGCAGAGCATTCGTCAACCAATAACATTCATCTAATCATATGTATTTGCCGTAATGATTGTGGGAGATCATTCACACTAATGTGTCGCCATGAAATGTGGTCAATAGTTTGTAGGTTTTTTCTGTTTATTAATTTATTGTTTTACTGTAGAAGGCGTACAATATAGAAAACGTTTCAACGAAAAAAAATGTGAGCTTTGATATGTGGTACCTTTTCTGCAGCAGCCGTAGCGGCTTACCTTCAGCCTGAACTAATTTGTTGGCAAGTTCCTATTGGCTTTTGAGTGAGCTGTTGCGAACGCAAACAGCGCTGTGTATCTTGACATAGTACTGTCACGCGTCGAAGCGCACTGAGGAGAAATGCACGTTAAAACGGCTCTGGACCAAAACCTATAACGTGCATAGTGCACATGCAACGGCCCGGTTTTTATGACCTAACATAGTCGAATGTTTACGGATGTGCGTTGCACGAAATTGCAGTTGGATGCGATGTTTGGATGCAGCATCAGGAGCAGTCGCGCGCTGAGCGGAAGACGCTCGCACCTGCACTGACTCTGTCGTTCTAAACTCATTGAAGTTCTGAGTTGAAGGTTGTGCTGGGGCTTAATTTCACAGTCTAGTCTTGATCTGCTGGACATACTTCACAATGCCTTTGGTTAATCGTGGTTGCTTTGATTAGTTTTCTGTGTTTGATGAAGGTTGTTTGGGGTGTTGGTGTAGCGCAGTTTTTTGTTACAAGCTATTGAGTAACCGATAAGCTTGGCTTGTGGTGCGAAAGACTTAGGCTTAATTTAACTCACTTGCAAATGACTCACGGAAAAACGATTGTGAAGCATGTAGAGCACAGTTACTTGATTTGTTAAAAGGTTTAAAAGTGTGCAAACGGAGATTTTTCAATTTTGAAGCCAATCTCACATCGGTTGTAGGTGCACACCCCAGTAGTTTGATGGTAAGATTAAGACAGTCGATATTTGCGTAGACTGCGATTGGGTGTAGTTAATATATGAAATACTTCTGTATTCAACGATTGGAGGGGTGACTGTACCGTTAAATTTCTTCGCGAGTGTCGACCTGGCGTTTGTGTCAAGCGCACGTGACATGCCGGTCGCTAAGCAACCGAGCGAAAACCGGTTAAGCAGTTTGGTCTGCGTTTTGCGTCAGGCCCTGTACCGACAACTGAAGCACGGTATATGCTGATGCGATGCTGCTCGTTTACAAAATGCGTGCAATGTCGCCAGTTATGGTGAGCCTATACGTCAACCGGATATTGGCTGCCGGTCCACTATCAAGGAAGCAATGCTCGATGAATGACGTTCTGTGACATGCACTGAGAGTGAGACACGTGATAACGGCTTCAGATGCAATACGTTGCTTTGAACGAAACGATGGCTTCTGCATAGTGCTGCTGGTTGAATGTTGCTTGTTTTATCGCAGGCCTAGAACGTTTTAGACTGATGTTGCTTGCCAGGGCGTTTGGCCTGTGCCTTCTGCTTTCGGGATGTGTCCTGGGTCAACCAGACCGTAACGAAAACTCGTCAGGAATGACTTGCGATTCTGATTCATGCGTCCAAGTCCCCGCTGTCGAAGAAGCAAGCGGTGGTGAATGGACGCCATTTTCCCTTCAGAAAATGCACACGGATTTCCATTCCCTCCTCCGTGAGTACTCGAAATGGCACAACAGAACGCTTTATGATGCCTCTCTGCCTTGCAACCGAAAGCTTGCCGTTGTCTTCACGCCGAACGCTGGACTTGGAGATAGCATAGGAGCCTTGACAGGGGCGTTCAGTCACGCTCTCAGAACTGGAAGGTAAGCGTATTTTGTGCAAAAAGTGGTTGTTGCAGAGCAGACAGGATTTTGAGGCTGAATTCCGACGTACTTGGGTATAACGCGATAATGACGCTTTTTGCGCCGATGCATTGTACGTTTATCTGACCTGATGATGGAGTTAGTCAACTGACAGTCACTACACAAGCAAACTTAAGAGACTGATATAAGTTACAGCAGGTTTTCCGCTTCTGTTGTCGAAAAAGTAGTTCAGTTTGTCAAATGTTTTGCAAGTGAGAGAAAATCTGATGTAGAATGTTAAATGTCCTACTTATTAGCGCATTCACTCATTTGCTAAATTTTCCGGTTACTCCATATCAGGGGTGGCCAAACTGCGGCTCTTCGAATCTTTGCATGCAGCTCTTTGATCTTTCCGAAAAATTATAGATACGTTTGTTTTGTTTTTTTACTATTGCAAAATTTGGAAATATTGTGAAGTGGTACTGTGGTAGGTATAACGTGCCGTACAGTTACTTTTGCAAGTCGTTCCGAAAAGTATTATGTCACCGAAGCGTAGGAATTTGAATATGTGGTGGTGTGACAATGCTACCCATTCGTCTCGATTGGTATAGTCACGAGTTAGGCTTGTATATGTTCGATTTTCTCAATTCCCGTTTCAGTTAAAGGAAAAGCAATTCCACAGTTTCAAAGAGGGATATCTCGGCGTGTCACTGGTGTTTAAATTGCGAAAACTGACCCACCGTAGGCCTGGTAATCTTAAAAAGTTCCACAAATTTCAAGCATGTTTCAGGAGTAAAACTGCGTGGTTAACAGTGTCTTTTTATCGTTACTTTGTACTCCCTCTGCGCTTATTTCAGTGCCATAACAATCACTGCCGAGTTTGTGTTTGAGGTTGAGTGGTCAAGAAAAATGTTATCAAAACATAGCAAAAAGAGTAAGCATAAAGATGAAAATAGAACTTGTTAACCAAAATGTGAGGAGGGATTTGCAATTCCATTCACTGATAATGGAGGCAAGCCTGTGTGTGTCTTACCTGTCATGCTTCATTCATTCATTACAAAACCAGCAACCTCAAGTGCCATTATGAAGAAAAACACAAACTTTGCCGCTAAATACCCACACACAAGTCGGAGATAAGGATGAACAAGCTTACAGAGTTAAAATCGTCGCTAAACTCACAGCAAATGCTGTTGAAAACTTGTTGTAAGGAAGCTGACACAACTGCTGAAGCCAATTTCGTTATATCTTGGAATACCGCCTGGTCTAAACATCCTTATTCAGATGGCGAATTTATGAAGAAGAACATATCTGAGGTTATTGCAGTGTTAGATCCTAACAACACAAAACTTCAGCGTTTAATATCTCAAACTCCAGCTTCACGACACACAGTAGAAGGACGAGTATCTTGCATCAATGCAGATTTTGAAAACAAGCTGCAAAATGATTAAAAAATTCCACTGCATTAAGTCTGGTTTTAGATGGGTCAATTGATCTGCAAGACCAACCGCAACTGGCTGTATTCGTTCGTTATGTAAATTTTGATCTAGTTGTAAAAGAAGAGCTGTTGGATATAATCGCATTATAAGAATCAACCCGTGGTGTAGATATTAAAAATGCTCTTACTATTTTAACGAATGCTGAAGTTCCGCTAACTAGACTTGTCAGTGTTGCAACCAATTTTAGAGTTTTATGTTGCGGCTCTTTGAAACTTGAGTTTTACGATATGCGTCATACATAGAGCAGGTTCGGCCACCCCAGCTCTATATGAAGAAAAGTTGGTGTTGCTTGAAATTCGAGGTGCAACAACTCCTTTTTATTTTATTGCCTTTGGCTGTAACAATAGCGCACAAACAACCAGAATACATTTCTGTTGAAATAAGCGTGGCCTTCTGCCTCTAGGCTTTACCTGCAATACGGACTTACTGCTTTGTAAAGATCCACTGGATTTTAATTGCTGCAAGACTCTTAGCGTTTTTTTCTGTTTAACCACATTGTCTTCATCTTTAGTTAGTATATAGCTTCTGCCTTTATCATAGCATTGCCTCGTATATTAAGTACTCTTGTGAGTTCGCATGTTGTGAATAATATTATTCCCATTGCTTTAGAGCCAATCCATCTTATAGTTAAATTCACTTTCATAAATACTCGTAATGTAGGCGTCCTCAAAGAAGTGACATTCAGCCAAATGCACAATTTAAATCTTAATAAACGCTGCTCAAACAACTTTGCTACCGTTAACAAACCGCCGTTGATGAATAACATTGAAATTGCGTGATGGGAATTATGGCCACGTATGTGATCGAGTCATCACCCTCCAGACGTTCCCTGCCTTAAATTAAACCACCAATTAGCAAATACGGTTCATATCACCAGCAGTCCTTGGTCATTCGGGAGCCGCCAAGCTTGCCACAGTTCAATCGACACTGTCGGTCGCAACAGGGCCTACGAGAGGGGGTACAAGAGGTACAACGTACCCGGGCCCGGTAAGTAATGGTTCCCGCAAGGATGAAAATACACACGTTAAGTTTTTCTGCAGTTAAGCACAAAACTACTGGTGTAAGCCAGTTGCCAGTATGACAATGTAAGCCAGTTGCCAGTATGACCAGTATGATATATTAAACAAGCTATACAAGTTTTGACAGGGGCGCCTGGAGCTAGGGGGCCCTGTATCGGTCTTTGTATCCCCGGCTGGTAACATTTCTCTCAGAGGCTCTGGGTCGCAGCGGTTGTTTCTTTAAAATAGTGATTTTCAAGTGCTTAGTTTTTTTAAAGCCGATGCAGTTTAAAGTACACAGGAGAGGCAAGTCAACCTCGACCTTCCCGGCTTTTTGCTTGCTGTGGCAAGGCCGCTGTGCAAGTATTACTTGTCACAGCCAGAAATCGCAAATTTAGCTTGATGTTGTTGCGTGTGGAATTGCACGACCTACTAATAAATGATGCAGAAAGTTAAGAAACGTTTAAGTAGAGCCTTACGTCGATGTCACGATGCAAACTAGCGACATGGTGGCCGCTTTGCTTGCCACAGAATAACTCAACTGCAGATCTATCTGCTGGGTTGCCTTAACTGACTCTATGACGGGGCATGTTTAAAGAATTAGCGATGGTGTCACGATCTTTTATTCCGTTTCGTCGTTGGACGCTGGAGGATTGTTCAAAATTGTGAACTTCGTTTTTCGATGAAACTTAGTGTCACCGCAGTTTTCCACTTCCGACCGCAAAACAGCCATCCTCACTACACTCATATATCTCCAGATGCGGCTGTGTTGTATCACAGCCTTTCACTTTGAACAGTCAAGCATTCAAAGTATTTTAAGTCTTTATCCCCGTGGTGATTGATCGTGCACTTGCGTCCTGGCGCCAAGCGTGAGTGACAGACCACAAATGCCGTTGAACGTCACTGTAACCTGATAAGAAGCATGCTTTTTCATCTGAAAATCCCGTGCTTTGTTTCTATGCCACGCACGCACCCTCGTCTTTGAGCGCTTTGTTCGTGCGGCTCTTTTCATTTCATCACTAATTCCGTAGCTGTAATGGTGATGCCAAAGAATGATGCAGCTGCTGGCCGCGCACCCAGAATGCAAGCCCACTTCACCCCCACACGGTTATCCGGCTGAATCCATAGTTAGGGTTTGAATCTACGAATCTGTAGCTGATGTTGACATTGACATGAGTAGATAACACTGTATCTCATTTTCGGAACCTGTTTCTCTATCCTACTGCCTGTTTGCAAAGCGGATCCTTCGGAACAAGAATATCTTTCTTGTCGAATTGACAAGACAGACAGGATGCTTACTGAGTTTGATGTTGCACCAAGGCTTTTAGAGCAACAATCAACGAGGAAAAACAGGCAGCATCTTCTCTCATAGGAAGCGATCCAAGCGGTAGAAAAAAATTTGAAATAGCGCTATTACCATTTTCAGCAGAAACATGGCTGAAAACATTGAAAATTTATTCTTGTAGAGAGAAATTTTTTGAAATGGAAACCCAGATCAGTGCACCACGTGATCTTTTCAACATCCACGTGATTTAGGGCAAAACAGTCATTTCCGACCTTTGAGCCCACGTTTGTTATGTCCAGCTACGTATTATGCTCAAACCGGCTCCGTACGGATTTGCTCCATCTGTGCTTATTGCACATCCACCTCCCGATTACAAGTTAACTCTCTTGCTTTAATAAACCCAACACTGTGGTCCCAACGGCAGTTGATATAGCGGCCGCACCTAGTGACAATCTTTCATGGGTTTCGTATGTTTTCCTTGGGCAAGAAAGATCCTTCAGTGTACTTCGCCGATCGATGACTTTCGTTTTTACTTTGACTGTTCACGGTCAGAAGCTTCATTCTATTTTGTCTCCTCCACTTTGAAATCTTTTGTCATGCCGCTCTCTGCTTTTGTCATTGGTTCAAATCAGAGATTTCTTAATTTTTCACCGCCACTGGCTCAGTTTTTGGTGCATTTTTTGTCATTATTTGACTCATTCTTGTGAATTGCGACACGTTTTTAGTCGTTGTTTTGGTCAAAGGATTTGCAGTAAGCTTTTACGTTTATAACCTTGTGGTGTCTTCTTCAAATGTGTTTTCTGTTATTATCCTCACGTGACTAAGAACATTTCAAATGTGCGAAACGTGATCATAACGATATGCAAAGCTTTCGTCGTTGTCACTGCTACAATTCTAGTTCTAGTTTACTACTGGGTTATTTTCAACCGAGGAAACCCGCTCCTGTTGAAAGAGTTTTTTCATTTCAGCACCTTAAGTCGTACATAGACCTGATTCCCCCTCCAGTGATCTTAACTCAAAAACAAGCGCTTTCGATGTCACGCAGAAGGTTGTCCGACCAGTTTGTACACTGCTCAAGACTCGAAGCAACTCGCAGTAGCGTTGGTGTTATCTTCATTTTAAAGCAAAATTTTGAACTGAGTGTTGCAGATAACATTAATTGAAAATGGGAAAATGCTGCAACCTGCGTAAGCGCGTTTACCATGCGAAAACAGTCGCGACATCCTTTTTTCCTGTTTTTTTTCCGGTCATGCTTCACGCAGCGAATGTTCCTCAGGTTGTTCTTCATACATTGGAAACCCTATTCGTGGAACGTCGGGCTGAGGTCGTTGCCGTTCGAGAGCAACTACGCGCGGGCGAAAAATCTAAAAACCCTTGACACAGGGACGAAGTTACTCTGCGTGGACGCCGCGAGTGACCCTGCTTCGTCATTGGAGGGCCACATTACCCGCGAGCACGCACTCAACCGTGAACGAAGCCTAAATCGTGCGGTAAATTCGGAATGTTGTATTTACGAGACCGTCTGTGGTTTGATCGATGACCCACTTTTTCTGCAAGGATTGCTCAGCAGGGGTGTTTCATGTTTTTCGATACGCAGAGCTCTCATACATAACAGCATCCTCTCTAACATTTTACTGCATTCTGCTCCCGAGCTATGTTGGCGTCAGTTCAGCAACAAAATGACTTCTACAATTTTTTTCACGGCGTTTATGTGACGTTTTTGCGATACTAATGTAAAGCTAAATGAGTTTGTGATTTAACCTTTGTGGACAGACTTTGTATCTAACAACGAAAGCACTCGACGCTTTCGTTGAAAACAGTTCATTTTTCAATTGGAAATTCAGTTGTCTGGCTCATAGAAAACTTTACACTTGTCCTGAAACTTCCAAACGAGTACATTTCGTGAAGCAGAAAAAAACCCTCACTAAAAATGCGACTTTACTTTTTATTACTCGCAACGCTGTACGATCACCGCAAAGAGATGAAAAACCACTCTCGCATGAACAGTTCGCCTGTGTTGCAAAAGCGTTATTAAAAAACACGCGACCACCGCTCCATCTCTGGACGTGCAAAGTTTTTGCAGCTCGTTCTAGGTCAGAATAAGCGTTGCCATTTGTATGTTCAGGCAAGCTAAAGTTTTCACTAAATGTCGCTTTCTTCAGCGAGTTTTTCTTGCTCGGGCTTGGCTTAACGTGCGCTCTAATCATTGCTTTTTGTACCGATTTGCAAAGGGGGGGGGGGCTACGAGGTCTGAAAAGTTGCTAAACTGCAAACTGCTGAAATAATAATTCCGACCAAAA
>JGI24158J21664_10001242_pt1 | contig 28074 bp, 19 predicted proteins | sample Ectturendosymbi3_FD_21664 | JGI IMG/M metagenome (IMG submission 21664) | reverse complement strand
AATGTCAGCAATTCAAAACCATAAGGCTTTGTGACGCAAGAAGAGACAATGCTGTGACGCAAAAGACGTCAAACGCAAACCCAAGACAGCCAGCCACGACTTTATTTTCTGACTGAAGATGGATTAAGAATAATCCGAAACGTCTCGAAATAAAACATGTATAGTTTTTTGAAGGCTTTTTTTAGTGTTGATGAAATTTTATGAAATCTTATTTTTGTTTGCTTTTTTTACATGTTATTATTTAAAGAAAAGGGCTATTTTTTTCTGGAAAAAACTTTTTCAGCAGTAGTTTATGTTATACTAAAGCACAACCAATATTGTTATGGTTACAGTTCTATATTGCATTCATTATGGTTCTGGCTCAGCTTCCAGGACGAGAGTGTAGTTGAAAGATGGTGGGATCTTACCAGCAACCTAATAAGTGACAGTGATGTGCTTGAATGTTTGAAGCAACTTTCTGACATAGTGGATTCTGCCCTGTTCGTAACGTAGGTCTACTGATGACACAACAGACTGTTAAACTTTCAGCGTACTGTTAAACTTTCATACCTTACTGATCATTAGAAGCCAATCTAGTGACTTTTTTGCTGCTTCTTTGAAATTATCCGCTCATAGCTTGGCACACAATTACTCAGAGCCACACACAAATTGTTCAAGCGGTTCCGATACTTGTTTTTTTAATGAAGTGTTGTTACAAACAGCACTAGAGTAGACAGGTCTTTATTACTCAAATCCTGGTAACTTTCCATGTGGAACACCAGAAACTTTTGAGTTCTGTAGCATCAAACAACAACGTCGCCATAATTGCCCAGTAAACATTTAAGTCACAATTGCATCACCAGCCATCTTCAGCGTGGTAACCGCAACGCAAAGTTGTAAGTCAGGCCAGGTTGATCAAAATGTTTCAACCTCACACAAAGTTTTTTGCATTGAGGAACACTTTTGTTGCCAGTTACTGTTGAAGCAATCGAGTTGACAAAACCTTCAATTTAAATGATTGGTTTTGAATTATTAGTCATGCTTACTTTGCTACGCCACCAATTCCCTGCAGAAGCGCATATCTTGATTCACTCGAGGTAAATTTTGCTTTTGGGCCTAAATCGGGCTTCAGAAATAAATGTTGGACTCTGGTTTGTGATTTTGGGTCCAGGCTTCCAAATGAACCCTGTTTACAACTCTGACGCAGCGTGAAGCAGAAATAACAATGTACCCATTTAAAATAAGTAATGTTAGCTGGAATAATTAGGCTGGATAATGTTCTTTTGAGTAATAGCGCAAGTTGCAAGATTTCGTAAATATTGGTTATTTTGAAAAAAGTAGCCTACATCCAGCAATGACATACAAAATCTCACCCTCAAATCACATTTCGCACCCTTGAAAGCATTGTTTTGGACCCCCAGGGGTTTGGAAACCCCTGGTTGGGAACCACTAATCTATCTAGCGGTTTGGGCCTAGGGCAAGATGAAATGGTCCAAAAAGGCCTAAAACCACTCCACTTCTGACGTTGCTCACAAAAAACCTGAAACCCAAAACCAAAAAATTTTTTTCAATTTCCATGCAAAAACACATGCAAACTGCTAGATTTTAGCCTTAGCCTACCAGAACAGAAGGTGTCAACAACTCTTGCCTCTGTTTGAAAATAAGAGTACATTAATGCATCAACATGGTGCCAATTTGCCTCCATTGGCAGTATCCTATGTCTCTTTTTAAGTATAGTTTGCAGGTGCTTGTTGATTTTCTAACCATATTTTTTCAAAACCAGTTTTGAACATGTGGCTCTATTGAAAATTTCATAGCCAAATAAATTATACAATATCTTGCGACCAAGAAAAGATCTACAGCCTTCAAGGCTGAGACACAAAACAGTCTTGAGACCAATACCAAGTCTCAAGCATCCGTTGCTGGAAGACATATAAATGGCACATATAACAATAAACAAACGAGAGAGGTGAGGTTGGGGTTAGATGTTTGGGAAAACCTTTGCAAGAAACGAGCTCAGTCTGTTTAATTGTACATATAGATTTATTTGTAGAAAGTACCATTATGTTTTCATAAGTACAAAATCAACCTCACCTGGGATCTTTTAAACATTGACCATATCTCTGTCCTTCAAGTTTTATTACCTTCGTGCCATGTGGCTCAAAGACATGTAAGTCAAAATTGTGTCGATCTAAAATGATCAGTTGTCCTGTTTGATAAAAAGCCATAGTTTCAAGCATTTTGACTTAGTGATAAGCAATCTTTGGGGAAAATCTAATAAATTACCACAGTGGTATAGAAAAGTGGAGTTACAAAACAGCAGTGAAATTGATCAAGGTACCACCAAACCTTTTTGAAACTGAGAGCTCATTCCTAGGCACTGATTAATATGAAGGGTCACCAGTTTGACATGCACTTCTAAAATAAAGAATTTGATCAATTTACCTTTAATTACGTATTAAGACAGGGATGCAAACATGTGGTAACGCACTTGTGCTACACGACCAAAAACTTGGAATGTGCAAACGGGATTTGCAGCGACATAGCAGTGCCTAGTTTTAGTTTCAAGTGCAATAGAGTATTATTAATAGTGGTAATAATGAAACGCCACACAAGAAACAATTTTTTGTAGTGTCTCTGGCATTCCTTTCGTTGCCTAGTCTTATCTCATTTCCTGTGTTTTGGGTTAAGAAAAATGACGTATTGACACCATGATTTAGATCAGGGGTCGGGAACCTATGGCTTGCTGTCGCTGTGGCAACAGATGTGGCTCTGTTGATGACGGCATCTGGCTCACTTGGTATTTTCTTAACACCAGTGTTATGAATGAAACTTTTTCTGTAATTTTCAATCTGCCATCAGCACCACCATGCAGCACGAGAAGTCACATTAGCAGTAAGAAGCATGTTGTTAAAGACAAATTCAGAAATTTACCATTGTTTGAAATTGTTGATTTTGCTAAAAATGCACACGTTAGTTAGTAAGTTAGCTGCATTAAGTGTTGAAAAATATTATATGGCTCTCACAAAAATACAATAAAAAATATGTAGGTTTCATGGCTCGCTTAGCCAAAAAGGTTCCCGACCCCTGATTTAGATAGATGTAACCAAGTATAGATAACATCAGTTCAGGGGTGACTCTAGGTCAACGGCATCACTCAGGCTCATCACACAATTTACTCTAACTGAATGCAACTGTTTGAAGTTAGCATCACTGCAATTTCCATTTGCTCTCATGTGGCTTCCACTATCTTTGCTCTGAAACATTATTTATGTAATAGCAAATGAGAGGTTTTCATGAGAACTCGTCCATTGTTGCGTAATGTACATCACAGGGCAATGATAATGCCAGTTGGTACTCTGCGTACTGCGGCTTATTCATACCAGCCCGAGTTACTGGATAATTCATCGTTCATTTGCAATAATTCTCAAATGGGACTCTCCACAGAATGGAATTCAAATCCAATGTCCTATGCAAATCCATTGCTTCAAAAAACATTCAATCTGACATGAATTATATTTTAAGAAATACTCAACATGTTGGGAGCCGGTGTATGAGTATATCATACTTTGAAATCACGCATTGAGCTGCTATTTTTGTGCCACTTTGCAACTCCATAACTCACCAGTCGGTTGCGCTAGAGAGCTGTTCAAAACCTCAAAAGACTCAGTGAGTCTTCTAATTTGCAATGAAAAAAAATTTTAGGTTTTGGGTTTNTTGTGGGTCACATCTTACGTGGGGCAGGCTTAGGCTGTTTTTAGCTGAGGTTATTGGCCTTGGGCCCCAACCACAAGAGGGAAGTATTTCGCTCAAGTTTGCAGCTTAAACTAGGCTAAAATCTGAGTCTTTTAGTCTTTTCGCCTTTGATTGACTTTATGGCATTTCTGGTTCAAAATTTATGGCAAAATAACCAAAATTTAGGCAAAAAGTTATGGAGTTTGGGAGTTGCTGAGATATGCTTGAAACCAAGTTTCATGTGAACTGTCCCAGCAGCAAAGATGTTAAACCTCAGAGCGTTGATCAACTTGTGTACACTGATGTGGGTTACCAAATTTCACTGAGTCTGTCAAATGTTTTGTTTTTTTTCCTAAAGATGCCTTATAACCAGTCAAAACATCGAACAAANTATGATTTAGTATCTGTGGCTATACTGCTCACAATCAAAATTTTGTAGTTTTGCATTGTTTGCATATTTTTGACTTCTGTATTATGTGGATGTAGGGTTGAGATTTACTTGGATTTTGATTTTCTGAAAGGAATGATTTATTTATGTTTTCTTAGTTTGTTTATTTCCAATTGGGTTTGGTTGTGGCATTGAAGCTGAAATAAAAGTCAAATGGACTAGACGAAAAGTTAAAAAATCACATTGGGTGAAAAGGTAACTGCTTCTTGTAATCACTGATGCAGGCATGTGATGAGTCACTTCATAGATTTGAGATCAGCACATTTTGAGGTATTTCTTACCAAATTCAACATTAGATTTGCTAAGAACATGTAAAATTGTGCAAGTAATGTAAGTAAAAAGTAAATTTTCTAAGCTTGGAGGATCAGCTGTCATACAAATGTTATTAAAAGTTATAGACATAATGCAAAGATACTGGTTTTACATAAAAACGATGAAGAGCACAATAGAATGCATTTTATTCTGAGAAAATGGTACATAATTAATATCAATGGCCAAATGTCTCCTTTTGAAATAAATATTGTTGTGGGTTCCTTGTCAGTGTTGTCTTGGTTTTTACTTTGATGCAATTAATGTATGCTTGCCAATTCAAGCTTGTTTCAGTCTGATTAGTGAATACTTTTGGTGCCCATTGCAATTGTGTAAGGTCAAATCATTCTGGTATTAATGAAACACCTGTGCTATTGAAAGCTAAAACTAAGAAATAAGTTGAAGCATTTGAGAAGTTCAATATAAAAATAGGTTATCATACATGAACATTTTTGAGTAACTGGTTTTTGCTAAAGTAAAGGTAAGACTATACCTGCCAAACACAAGTCCATCTAGGGACATTTCCAAGGTTAATAGCAAGTCAATGTTGTTAATGTTGGAACCACTTAGTTACTCTAATGAAAACTAGATCACACTGTGGCATTTTAACATAACCTCATTAAACTATTTGACACAGACTTACACACAGCAAAGACTTATAAATCCAAAGCAAGACTTAGTGACAATTCGTTTGCAAAAAACAGCACTTCATATTGTAGTAAAATATGTAATTTTTTGAAATTTGTGGTGAAATGAGATGGATCCTTAGTCAAACTTATTAGTCGGGTCTAGGACATTACGGCGACAGGACGTTTCGGCGACAGGACGTTTCGGCGACAGGACGTTTCGGCGACAGGACGTTTCGGCGACAGGACATTTTGGTGACAGGACGTTTCGGCGACGGGACATTTTGGCGATCGTGTTCGCAGATGTTTCATACGAAAAAAAGTGTATTTTTGAAATAGCCTACTTCAATGGTTGTGACTACAAAGGATGTTTGCTTGATAAGCGTTTTTATTGTCATCCTGAGGGCTGGTGTGGCTTCTCTTCCACCAGAAGTTTGGAAAAATTTAGTGCGGCCATGATCATGTGTGGAAGGAAATACGGCTTGTGATGTTTCTTTTTGCTAGCATGAGGCCTTTGCGAGTTACACAAAAGTTAAGCCTAAGCAGCAATAATTGCTTCAACTTTGTGTAGTAATTCTCATTGCATTTCACACCTAATTTAAGAATATATTCGTTCTTTCATTCTGTCAGTTGCCTGTCAGTGTATGAATATATTCGTAATTTAAACCTTGCCAACAGTTGCCTCCCGGAGTGTGTGGAACTCTTGTTCTAACAGCGGGGTATCACAGATTGCCTCTGGGTGAACGTGAGCACGCATTTGCCGTAGCGGGATGACAGACTTTGCTCAAAGACAAACTCCAACTCACATACTTACAATCAAATGCCAAGTAAGGTTTTTCTATGGACGTCTGACAATTTTTCTTGGCTGCCTTGGCCATGAATACCAACAGTAGAAATTTTCCTAGAGCAGTTGAGCAGGGTTGACACTGTGTGTAAGTTAAAAAATTTGGAAGCAATAACGTCCATCTTAAGTCCATCGACGAAACGTGCATCACCGAAATGGCGTCGCTGAAATGTCCTATTTCGTTATTAGTCATAGTACTTCACTGACCTTGAGAATTGACTGTTATACTGCATGCATCACATAGATCCCCATTGCCAAAAATGTTGACAAGATTTCCTTTGGTTGAATAAACAGCAACATAAGATGTAAACAAGACATAAAATTGTTTGTCATTCAGTTCATGCAGTGCTCGAGCTGTTTGATTTCCTGTTATTTGAACAAAATATATCAACAGCTAAATAAACATTTGTAGCCATTTGTAACCATAAAATATAATGAAACAAAAAACGTAAGCGTTTGTAAAGCATTTTGCCTCATGAAGCAAAATAGACATTGCTGGAGCTATTTTGCCTTCAGCTGAACATAATTGGTTGAATTGGTCACATGACAAGTTAGGAACGCATGACTTTCTCAATTGACTGATATCTGTAAATGGCTCAGTGTGATGGACAAGTATTGTCATAGTTTCAGTGCTAACAATATGTTGGCAGCTTCTTTGCATTGTGTGAATTGCAGGCTAAACCTAAACCCTTGTCTCTTTGTGTATTGTACTTGTCATGTTACCACTTCAACCAACTGTTTGAATTAAAGCAAAATAGCCCCAGCACAATCTTTGCCTTTGTGAGGCAAAATAGACAATGCCTTACAAATAGCAATAAGATATGCAAGTGACACAAGCATGAGAGAAAAGAATAATCATGAAAATTACATTACGTAAATGTCATTACACATAAATGACATAAAATGATGATGACTTGTTATACAAACAACAGTCATGGAATGCATCCAAAAATGTGGTCCAACAGGTTGAACATAAAAGAGTTGCAGCATGTTAGTTTATAATATTTGAGTAACAAATTACTGTAGGTACTTGAAAGAGAGAAAGAGAAAAGTATTGTTACTACTAGAGGTATAATTTTTACTAGCATCCCCCAAAATTTTTTTGTAACACTGCCTCAGCAGTATCGTAGAGTAATGGCCATCACGCACAATGCCACATTACAATGCATTTGAAACCAACCACAAGATGTTTTCATGTACTGTTGTAGGATGGTTTCATCTGTCATGCCTACTGTAGTCCTTAGACTATTAACAGTAGTGTAACTTTAAATCAGGGGTCTCAACTTTTTTGTCCAAGGTCCACATAAGCTAATGTAATGGCTTCAGCATATGTTATTTTCTACCAAAATTTTTGTAATTAATCAACAAAATTTTTGTAATTATAGTTTTTTCATCATTGACAAAATGGCTTCGCGGGCTGGATGAAATGGTTTCATGGGCCACATTTGGCCCACGGGCCGTAGCTTGGAGACCCTGGTCTAAATCAATGGTGAGCTGCTGCAGCTCGCCGACATGTTTTGTGTGGCTCTTCTAGCCGAATAGCAATATTTCAAATTGATCGCGAGTTGTTGCCTCGTATTCAATGTTGTTTCATTTATCAACATATTTACATGAATTCGTAAGGTTACAGTAGTTGCCAGGGGGTCTACACAATTTGGTGCAGGTCATTTTGTGTTACAGTTTGATATTTCACAATATAAACTGACTTTGCAGCTTGCTGGTGTTTTTGGTTTTCTGCCAATGAATCTTCTATTGAACAAGTTTGCCCACCCCTGCTCTAAGTCAAGCGTGCAAGCGAATACACCAACTGGCCAACATGTGCTGCGTATAGGTTCTCCCTGTGAAGGCCTATGTACCTATGCTCAGATCTCACAAGGAGGTGGAAAACAATGCACAACACATTATTAATCGAAACCATCACTGCAATGAAGAACCGTACAATATCAAATTCAGCACAAACCAAACCTTGGTTANTGCTCGCTGTGACATAAGGCACGTTTTTTGATGCAAGCTGAAAGCAAGGCCGCCTAGCCCAGAGCGACTGCCAAAACAGCCAACCAACACAACAGTACATAATGTAGTTTGTTCTCAGGCAGTCATCTGCTTACTGTACAAAAACCTGTGAGCGAATGTTATGTCATAAAGCGGTTTATCAGGACAATTGCGCAGTGATCTTATTATGAATTACTTGATGTAGTCGGAAGGCTCCATGCTGTAAGAACAGGAGAGAGAATTTGCATTAATCAGCCAGGGTCAGAGACGAAGAAGCAACTTAGGTTTCCGAACACTCCATGCAAAACAACAGCGTAACGGTTTTATGAGCAAATATTGCCAATATATATTGATGTAATTTTGCTGATATGATACATTAGCAACAATTTCATATCAGCCGATTTGTATATCAGCATGCTGATGCATCAGCTGATCTCTAATTGGGATGATCACCCCAGTTTGCCAGCCAAGCTTTTGATGCCCTTTTAGAGCACAGGCCATTTTATATGCAAAAATAGCCCAAAGAACTCTTCCATTCAAGGTTTTACGCATTTCAGGTTAGGATTTCCTAGCCATCTGTATTTTACAGCTCAGAAGACTTCGGTTGCAGTGATGGTATTTTCCTCCTCCAAATGCACCTCATATGTGTCCAATGGTGTGGTTACTGTTTGCTGAGCAAGACAACAGTTTCGCCTTTGATGGATCTAACAATATTAGATATTTTTCTACAGAGACAGCAGATGCGTTGTGAGAATTCTTTGTTGGCTTGCCAGTAATTGGAATCTAGTTTATGCTCAAAATTCTCACAAGATTGCATTTTGGACTTTTTCACCATCAGGACTGCAGCTGTTCACACCTCAGTGTATGATTATGACAAGTGCAAGGCTTATTTGCTTTGTTCTGAAGCCATGCCTTGCAAGCTACTTTCTCTGCTCAAATAACATCTTTTACCTGGTGGTTCCACCNAGGGGTTACTTTATCCACCACACCAAGTCATTTCTGNCTGCATACCTGAGCAGCTGATGAGGCTACAGGTGTCACACCACCTCTATGTCCACTGTGCATTCTGGGATCTCTCAGTTAANAGAAGGTTAACTGTCTGCAAAGGTCTTCCTTACATGCATGTCNACCAGGGCCTCTCCCACTTCGGTGGGACCTCTTAGACCTGCACAATTGTGTAGANCATGTTGGTTTTTCAAGGTGCATGTTGCAGACCACCAGTTGGTGATCTGTCGAAAGTTCTGCATCCATTTTGATCTGAATGTCGAACACTGATTGGAACAAGTCAGCCAAAACCATGCAGAAATCAATGAGTGACCATTTACCCAACCAACATCTGCACGAGGTGTACTTGTGCAAATATATGTGTTGGGAAAAGTGCTCATTGTACGCAGTGCACTGTTACAGCACAGCTGCACCAGGAGCCTTCAGTTATCATTTATGTCAGCATCACCATGTTTCCTGATCACACCATTCTGTACCCCAGCATCGTTCACAATGTGTGCATTGAAGTATCATTTAAACATTATTAACAGACTCTAGCTGAGTATAAATCCAAGTGGCTTATTGGCCTGTTATATTGCAAAACAATGGTTGCCTAATATATGTTGTAGTTGGCTTTAGCAGAAAAAAATCGGCTGTTTTTGATTTAATGTGTAGAGTGTGGCCACCTCAAATGGAGTAATTTTTTATTTGAAGAGTTTGTTTTGATATAACTATTTTGTGCTTTGTTTCGTCTAGTACAGCAACTAAAATTCAGCTGAACTTTCATTCAAACTTATTTTGCACTTATGCATCTTGCTTAAAGCAAATCAGTTCATAACTACCGGTGTACAAAATGAAATATTTTGGAATGACACTACTCAAACCATCAGTATATCAACTAAACACTTATGGCATTTTAAGAAGCTTGTACTAAAATCCAAGCTTTATGTCAGGCTCATAGCCATGGGGACATTCAAAGGCAGTGTCCCTAATTTTTTTGTGCCCCCCAAATTTTGTTGTGCCCAGAAAAGTTTGTTTTGAACATCTAACATAATAAATACAAAGATCTAGCTCCCCTAACAGTTTATTTTGCACTCAAAACCAGGCTACAGGCCTGCTTTGTGCCAGCCTATACTTTCAAACTTTGGCATCTTGACAGTTCTGACTTCTGAGTCTGCAAATCCTAGTGATTTAAGTCCACATGTCATTTTTGCAGTTAGTTGGCATAGAGTCTGTGACCTATCATTTGCTGTGATTGATAAAACTTCAATTGCTTTTACTACTTGTGTTGTCATAAGAAGTCTCTGCGTTCTTCACTAATAAGTGAAACCAATTAGAATGCCAATTAAATGTGTCATACAAACCACAGTAAGCTTCAAAATTGCTTATGATTTTTGCTTGACTTTTTTGATTTTATTACTGATTTAAATTAAATGATTTAAATCAATCAACCCTGACTGCAAACAGCTGAATTTTCATTCAAACTTTTTTGTACTTATGAAATATCCCTTAATGCAAATATGTTCATAACTAACACCAGCACCAGTGTATGAAATAATGTATTTATTGAAATGCCAATACTGAAACTACCAGTTTAGTATTTCACTGACACTCATGGCATGGATGCATAAAATGTTAAAATCCTATGATAATAATAATAATATATCTGTTTCATGAATCAAAAATATGTTCCATAACTATGTTTACAGTCAACAGCCTTCATATTTGATGGGATTAAAATATAACTTTCACTTTATGACAATCTGCACTTTCAAACTTGTGGCATTCTAACAGTTATGACTTCTGAATCTGCGAGGGTTAGTAATTTCAGTCCACATGTCATTTTTGCAGGTAAATGACATGGAATCTGTGACCTCACAGTTGCTATGATTGATAAAACTTCAAGTGGTTTCAACTTGTGTCATCATAAGAACTCTTTGCCTTCTGCACTAATACCGTATAGGCCTATTAAAATGAAAACCTATTAGAATGCTGATTACATGTGTCACAGAAATCACACAAAGCACTAAAACAACATTATTTGTTTGCTTAATTTTTTTTATTTTTGTTGCTTGATTTAAATCATGATTTTTATTGCTTGATTTAAATCATGATTGGAATCACTGATTTAAATCAAATGATTTAAATCAATCAACCCTGATGTTGAAGTACTAAAATTGCTAAATACGTTTTAGGATCATACCTGCTTTATTTTCTGTAAGTCTGTAACTTTTAATGACTTTTCCATGTTTATTAAAAAACACAAGCTTTCCAGCTGCACCATCCAGTACAATGATGTTTTTTTCTAAGAAAACAGCATCTGTTGGTGGTCCTTCAAATTCCCGTTTTGCTCCAATGATAAACTGTAGCTCAGCACAAATGTTGAGTGGTGATAATGGTGGCACGGACATTTTCAGTGGTTTTTCATTTTTAACAAGACCATGACATAGAATTTGAGTGTTAGCATTTGGGTCTTGGTTGCCTTTTTGTTTGGTTTGTGGTTTTGCATGCGGTAAAGTATGTGCTGGTGGTGGTGGTGCTGGACGGCATGGACCGGCATTTTTACTCACAATCGTTTCATCAAGTGGTTTGTACTTGGTTTGCTGTGGAGGTGGTATTGGAACAGTTCTGTTCATTTTTTTGAGTCCATAGCACTCTTCTCTAGTTCCTGCAAGATTTGGTTTGACCGCAAGTGTAGGTTTTTGCGGACCCATTCTGTCTTGATGTCCTTTTAAGGTTGTTACACTTTCAGACTTATGACGTGGTGCTGGAACAGGCATTCGGTTGTTTGATGATTGTCGTGGCACTTTTACAGGTTTTTTCGGAGGCACGTTTGGTTTCTTTTTAAGATCTTGGTACACCTCCAAATTAGCATACAGATTTTCCATTTCAACTTCATTGTTTTGTTGCAAATCAGTTCTTGATTTTTGTGTGATTTTTGAGCTGTTTTCAAAGATNTTTTCTTCCAAATTTTCAACAGGTGGTATTGCAGAAGGCGTNGTAGTGTTTTCCACGATACCCAATCCTCTTTTTGCACATTCGTCTACAGCACCCGGAATATATCTGTAAAAGTTATTATAAACGCATAAAATAAAAAAGCAAATTCATACAATTTATTGCTATTTGAATGTTTTGGTCACTGATAATTTCTTACCTCAGTGTTGTGAAACATTGAGTGTATTTTTCATGATTCTTCTGAAGGTCTTTAAAATGGCATTGCACCTCTTTTAAATGTTGTGAGATATTGTTTTGCAGCAGCTGAGTAGTATATGGAAAGTCATCCTGCAATTCAATTTTTGCTGTTCTTAAGTAGTGTAATGTCACTTTGTGTGTGTCAATTTATGCCACAATGACAGTGGTTTTACCTTTATGACATCATCAGATATTGATATTAAATTTTCACCACCAGCAACCAATGATTTAAGTTTTTGTTCAGTCCCCTGTAAATGCTCCACCTTTTCAGAAACATTTTCTCTGATATGTGCAATCAGTTTGTCCCTATGCTGCAATGAAGAAAAAAATTTAGACATTCTAGTCTTGTGTAATTTGTAAATACCATCATAGTGAGACTTGTAGTTGATAGATTTCAGTCACTTACTCCTAGTCCAGTAGTATTAAGGCAGGTGTTAATGATATCCAATTTCTACGAATTGGAGTTGGGGGGCCTTTCAAAATGCAAGGCCACAATCAATTCAAGATTTAATAAGAAGCATTCATAAACTGATATGAGAAAAATTTACAAATCCACTGGGCTTGTTGACTGATGACTTGACTCACAAAAATTTATCTAAAAAGCAACGCCTTCGCTAACAAGTGCTGTGTGTCAAGAGTTTTACTTCAGTTTACACAGAAATGCGGAAATGCTCGTACCTCAATTATTTTGTCAATAAATTGCTGTGTTGTGTTTGCTACGTCTTGTTCCATTACTGATGCCAGTGCTTCCTGCATTCTTTTCATCTCCACAATATTGCTTAGCAACAAGTTCATGTGATGCACCTCATTGTTTGTTTTTGCTTTTACCTCAGTAATCTGTAACGCAGATATAACATTGGTTTGAAAGCATTTGTTTCATCTGTAGTCTGTAGCTTCAACAAAGCTGGATTTTATCAATAAATGTTTTCTTTAGTGCGTGTAATATACCATTCATTTTTCATGGTATCAACTGGTAAATATCTCAACACAGCTTTGCATAAGCCATGAATGCAGCTAGATGTTTTACGTCTGAAAAGATCCTTTGCTCCTGTGAATTGTACTACTGTGTGCCAACCAATTTATTTAAAATCTGCTGGCATGAAATCTAGTATTTTTGGGTTGTTGCACTTTGACTAATATAAGCTTTTTCTTTAAATTTATCCTTGTTCTTAATCTGCTGAGATTTATACAAACTTTTTGTTTTCTACTTGAGTGTTAGTTACTCACCTCTTGCCTTATAGTTTGCATTGCTTCTTTTAATTTTGTAAGGTGATGAGCTTGATGTGATTCAATCATGCAGTCACGGCATACTAAGACATCACACTCTTGGCAGAAATGTTCCAGCTTTGAAGTCTGTTATCATTAAAATTTTTCACATAATGCAAATCTCATACTGATAATTTGCAGCAGATAACATCAGATCAGTTCAGGAGTTTTGATATTGTGAGTCAATCAAGTTCTAATTGTGAAAAGTGAAAAATAGTTTGGATCATTTTGTCACAATGTTTTAATATCAAGAAAAATGAAATAAAAAACAGTGAAGCAGATGCCACCAGTCAAATCTACAGGATTTCCACAAACTGAGTAGTGAGATCCAGTTGTACAAGTTAATTCTTCATGGAGATAGACTGATATGCTGATATATCGGGCCGACATTGGGGTTTTGCTAATATATCGGTATCGGCCAAAATGGCCAATTGTATTGGCCTCAGTAGGTGTTGACAAAATGCAGACAACTTGTGCAAGAAAGCGCAAGGAACCAAGTCATGACAGTTACCTTGCAGCAATGCTAGCAGGAGCGTTTTCATAAACAAGCAGACAAGATGAACCATGGAACACGTGTCAGCTGTCGCAGCCAAAACAAAAGCATCATCATTAATCAGATTAATCAAAAATCATAGTAAAATATTGAATATGCTACAATTTGAAGAATTTTAGCTCATAAATCCTGATTTTTGAAGTTTTTGAAAAGAAGGTAAGGCATAGAATACATATTTTTGAAAATGAAGCAGAAAACAAGATTAAAAAATTTGGGAGTATTGGCTATCGTCTATGAATGGCTGATATATTGGTATTGGCCCAAAAAAAACATCGGTCGATCTGTTATTATTCATGTGCTATATTTCAGCAACCTTAACAAAAGCAAAGGTTATTGTGGAGTCATGGAGAAATTCTCTTTTTTTGGTAAAAGATCTGCAATGTTGCTGTGAATATGATAGTGAAAAGTAACAACAAAAGAGAATAAAAAGCTGAAGGTGTATGGTTGAAGCCAATCATATTGTGGTATAACAGATTATGTATTGAATAGTAGTAAATGTAACACAAACCAGACTTGTACAGAGCAAGGACATTTTAAATCATTAATATTATTTTGCAGCATTTCCTGTGCAGTCACGTTAATGTTCTTTGGTTTTTAATTTAAAACAATAACTTAGAGTTGTTATACAGCAAAAAAGTCAGCCCTGATTCAGCTGCTGAAAGTTTGTTTTTAATTCTTAAAATCTCACGATACAGTGCTGATCAAAATTCAGCAACAACATACATTGTGCAGTTTGCATGTTGACAATCTCTGCTGTTGTATCTTATCTTTGTGTTTGCCATTTTCAATTTCTTCCATTAGTACCACCTGAAAGCAAAAGACAAAATGTGCTCTAATTAACTGCCAATAAGCAGTCTTCTGTAGGCTGTAAAAGTAGGTGAAAGGAAGTGTCTTGCTTCCCTAGCAAAATAGCATGTTTGCTTCTTACCTCGTGGCTCTTGGTCAGTTTTGTTCGGCTGTGAAATGCTGCACAGTCAGCACATAAGTAGTCTGAGCAATCTATACACTGATATGTTGCCATAGCGACTTCTTTTTCAGGACATGTAGAACACATCCTGTAATGATCTCCTCCCTTTGCATAGTCTTCATCCAGCCAAGTTCTATAAAACAGTGCATAGTCTTCATCCAGCCAAGTTCTATAAAACAACTATCTTAATGATAGTTTTTTATTTTTTAAAACAGCTTTGTTTGTGGCAGTAGTATGCTGGGTCATGTACTGGTTGAGTGGAGACTGGCTGAACCCGTTAGCACATGCTGGTTAGCATTAACATCATGCCAACGGTTTATTCAAACTAAAACTTGAAAATTATTCCTTTAAATCAGAGTTTCACAACCTTTTCCTGCACCGTTAAAATTTTTTTCTGACCTTACACCCCCTACACTTTATAAGCAAGAACTAGCTTTCAAATGTTTAGAAAGAAATTAAATTTTTTAACATGTAAATAAATCAATAATATTGAAAAGACAGGATGACACAAATTAACATTTCAATGCACTACAAAAAATAATCACATTCATCTCAGTACTATTTACTAAGAATGATGAAATGCGGAATCCACTCATATATATATACTTCACTCACAAAACAACAATGCCAATATATATAGTTCATTCAAGAAAAAACTGCTACAAGCTCATAAATATGAAGAATGCATTGCAGGCAATGTTTACGTGAATAATTAAGATTGTGACACATGGGTTTGAACGAGCCTCACATTTTTGTCTATAATCCACTAAAAAAGAAAACAAAACAGTTGTAGGAGGGTAATAAATAGATCAAATTCCTGTCATTGAGATGGACGTTTCTCGCCCAGGGGTGAAAGCACTCCTGGTTAGGGACCACTGCTTTAAATTCTATTGCATGTCTGAAGCTAAACTGTATTTGCAAATTTCATATTTTTATGGAGAAGCTGCTTTGTGGCAAAATAAGCTAATTCGTCTTCCAAAACGTATGCTAATGGAAATCTGTTACATACCTTGATAATCTGACTGCTTCTATCATTTTAATCATATTTTCATGCAGTGTATTGCGCTTCAAGCCTGCCACACCATCAAGTCCAAGTAACGTTTTTTGTTTGCAGACTGGGCACAAGATATTCGAGCTCTGTGGTGTTTTTTCACTTGAATCTGCAACAGTCCAACAAAATCAAAAAACTTTACCGCTATACAAAAAGAAAAACTAATGGTTTATTTGTTTGGGAGTTTTTAGTGTGCACACGCACTAGTATGTGTTGGCGGTCACACAACCCACTGAAGACTTATCAATTATGTCGGGTACAGTAGGTGGACAATTACCTTTAATTAGAAACATTTAAATGCTCACTGATGAAACCACGTTACCGATAGACGTCAGCAGTAGCATCTGACATACTTTGACATTGTATATCACTTTTTAACTGTTACAATAAGCCTAGCTTAATTACCCAAACACATTTTGCAAAATGTGTGTCCACATGACAACTCTTTCGGTTCTTCGTACAATTTTGAACAAACGTAGCATTTCAGGTAGTCTTGGCGTAGAGCAGAACTGGTAAGTTCAACCATCTTAAACGTGAATTTTTCCGTTGAGTGTTCAGCCTCGGCGATTTTCAAGTGGCGCTGAAGCTAATTCAAACTGACCTTGCAACTCTCCGCGCAACGTATCATATGACTGACGTTGAAGGGCTAAACTTTTATGTCACGCTTCGTGCCTGGAGGGCGTGACCAATTAAGCGCGCGGATGCGGTTTTCTTCTGATTTTCGCCTGAACAGCTAATGTTGTCTATTTTTCCAGCTTACATCCTGCGGTGGCAAGGCAAACATTGTGTGCGAAAATTGTGGAATACTTGCAATGATATTCTAAGTATACTTGCAATAATATTCTAAGTATACTTTCTAATATTCTAAGTATGTAATAATATTTTAAGCTTTTTCCTCGCGCATTGTACTGCACTGTGCAATTGTCATGTCAAGTTCATTTGGTATTGATTAAGACGTAGAATAGTTGTTCCAAAAGAACCATTTTGCTAGCATGATTGTTGGTGTTTTTCAGAGCTTCTCCTCGAACACTGTTGACGTTTTGTACAAACGGCGTGCTACTGAGAACGTTGATGTCTGGTGATGACGTTGTTCAAACCATGACGCACATAATAATAGTATGTTTATTGAGTTTTGAAATTTTTAAAGTAATTTGTGTCCGAAAATTGTGGTTAGCGTGAATGTTGTCTACTCTAAACTTTTGGAGGCTGTTATTCGCAGAATCTCCGACATCCGCTTGCATGTGCATTTTCAGTGGCATGTGAAATTTTGATCGGGTAATCACGTTTTCTTTTTTTATTGTTTGTTCGAAATCAGTCTCAGGATTACTTCATGGTTGTAGTGTGTTTATGACTAGTTTCGTAATTGTTCTTTGATACACGTCTCGGCTTTTCAGTCAGAGCCAACGATTAACAGAGGTTAATTTGTCATAATTCGTGTGCGTACTTCTCCGTGAGGTAATCCTGGAGGCTGATCAGCGTGCACACATAGATATAGTACAGCCCTCAACCCCAGCATAATAATCTGGGTTCAAACGATTTTTTGCCGTTCGAGCATGAAGTGAGGATGACGCCGTGTATGGAGCAACGCACTTTCAGCTTGAAGTTGGTGCATTCATGCTTAATGTTTTTGTTCACGGCCAGTCTCGCGGAATAATTACTACGCGTATTTCAAGTTCTTGTCTTTGTGGCGTACCTTCGGTTTTCTCCATCGCACAACCGTTCATTATGCATCTCTGTCGCAGACCCGCGCTGCAAATGAAGCCATGCTGTTTTCACTGCGGTAATGCGCACATAATGAACGCTCATGCAGGCATTATTGATGCGAATACCAGAATTTCCTAGAGTTGGTATCACTGGCAACTAAAGCCCTTCGTCTGTATATCAGAAAATAGATGCACGCTTATGTTAGATATTCTGAACGTAACTTGAAAAGGCGAGAAAAATTTGTGGCGCGTTCTTTGGTTGTGGTGCTGGGCAATAGCCGAGTGACCATTGACTAACTGGCATCATGTGCAATTCCACCACGTTGACCAGAAAGCTTTTATAATGACTGAAACGATAACCGAAAGTAACAAGAGCATTATAGTTAAGGTTTTGTTTGCGTAATACTTTGTTATCTAACGAAATCTGCCATAGCTTTGGTTGGTCATAAAGGATGTATTTCAAATTTATCATGCAGCTGAAATTTCGGCTACACAATATTTTTATATTATGTCCTTTTCACATGTTAATTTTGTATTATGCAGTAGAGTTGTGTAATGCAGTTCGAAAAGCTAGTATGTTAAATGTATTTAATCTAAACTTGCTCAACAGCAAATTTTCATAAATTGTTCAGGATTTCAGTAGCAAAGTTGATTTGCCTTCAACAACATAAAAAACATTTTTGCCTAGGAAAACCTGTCACGTTGACCTTTTATCAATTTTTTCAGTTTGTAATTAAACAGAATGGCTCAGCAAAATGAAACAAGCTAACCCAATTGCTGTTTAGCAATTCTGGTTATCCATGGAACTCGTTTGGGAAAGCACTGNAGTTGTGCAAGGTAATATGTCTTGCAACGTATACAGAAACCTTCAAGTATTTCGGTAAAATTGACAAAAAGGAATCGTGTCGCTAGAAAATACGTGGTGTGGTGTTTAAACTAGAAATCGAACCTAAACAAATCACTTAGCTGTGGGAAAATATATTTAAATAATTGATGTTTGAACAGAAGTGGCTCGAAATTTTCTTGATGGAAAAGTTTAACTTTTCGCACTGCTTGTACTCGAGGGAGGGTCACGGGGAAAGCAGCCCTAAGACGTCCAAAAATACCTCATGATTTTCAGGAATTTCTCATAGTTCTGCTGGCTCCACACCAAGATGGAACCAAGCAAGGTCGGATATGCAATCACGCCATCTGGTTCATGGTCAACCTCTGGGCCCCTTTCCCGTGGGTAGAGCCAGCAGGACTTGCCTCGCCAGTCTTTAGGCATTCCGGTCACGTGGCCGAACCATCGTGGCTGAGAACATTCAGAACGAACGCAGTTGTAGACCCTGACCTTTAGTTTTAATAGCGAGGTGGTGTTTGTTCCAACCCCGAGAACTGAGTCGCTCGATGTTGGTCGAAGCCTTTCCAATTCAGTGGTTGATTTCGTCGTCCAGACTGTTGGAAGAGTTAACAACAAATCCCAGATAATAAAACTAATCGACAACTTTAAGCAGTGAGCCGTTGATGAGAATGCGTGGTGGTTGGGTGTTCCAAGTGACATTTCGACAGTTTTCATCAAGCTGATGGTCATGCTGAAGTCAATGCATGCCTTAGCGAAGTGATCGTACAGGATTTACGAGTACGTTTCGGAGTAAGCAACTTGAGCAGCGTCATCGGCGTAAACCAGTTCACGAATCATTACGCGCTTGGTCTTGGTGTTAGCGCGCAGCCGGGAAAGGTTGAACAACCAGCCGCTGCTACGAGTGTCGAGCTTGACTCCGTCCTCTGGGAAAGCGTGCGGGCGAGAAGAACTGAAAAAAGATACCGAGTAGCGTCGCGAGCAGGACGCAGCCCTGATATTTGACCACTCCGATAATCAGAAATTTTTTAAACTTGGAGTCGTTAAATTGGACTCTTATCTTCATGTTCTCGTGGAACGCTACAAGAAGGGAAAGTAGCGGCAGCTCAACAGTTTGACTACGTTATACAAGCTGGACCGGCTCACCGCATCAAAGGCTTTGGTTAAGTAACTACATACAGCGAACGAGATTGCTTAACTCTTTTCTCTTGGAGCGATCCAAGTGAGAACACAATGTCAGTTGTACTTCTGCAGGGGCGAAAGCTGTACTGACTCTCGGCAGAATCATATCAGCAATCTGACGGACTCTGGGCAAGAGAAGACGAGCAAAAACTTTCCAGCAACATACGGAAGTGAGAAGCCACGATATTTGTTGCAATCCTTATGATCGTCCTTGTTCTGGTACAGAGTAATGATTTTAGTGCTAGCTGAAATCGTCCGAAAGGCATCGTCTGTTCCACCAGTTCGTGAATATGCGAAAGAGCACCGTTAGCAGAAGTTTGCCACCACTTCACAGAATATCGGGGGGAATGCCATCATTTCTTGTTCTTGAGACCTCTGATTGCAAGTTCCACTTCTTCCATGGTGAAAGAGCTTGGAGCGAACCAGGGTGTGATCGGTTCCGTGGTCTACGGAGGGCATGTTGCGGCACCGCTTTAGGCCGCGTGGCTGACATCTTCAAATGATCACGTGATCTAGTTGATTCATATAAACTACTATGAGGTGAGTGGTGAAAACACACACTCTTGTCGGAGTCCAACACACACGGTGAGCGGTTGTAATTTAACACCACCGAATCGGACGCCTACATCTGAGTGGGAATAGAATGACTTGACAGCCAGTAACAGGTGGCCTTCAACGTTGTACTCTGGCAACAATCGCCAAAGCGTTTCATGAGGAACCCATCCATATGCTCGTTCGAGGTAGTCATCTTTGGCATATCCCCACAATTTCTTAAACTTTTTGGGAGTGAAAATTTTATCTGTAGCGCTATGGTCAGGACAAAATCGCACTGGGTATCCTCTAGTTTACATCCAATGATTTCGCGGCATCTTTTTGAAGTCACAGGAAGAAAAGCATCGTTTTTCAAAAAATTAGGCATATTCTTTTCCAGGGAAGGTAAATAGCGAGATGCCCTGATGAATAGAAAAATTACCTCCTGTCTCCTTTCTTGTTTATGGGAACGATCACCCGTTTGCCAATCCTTCGGCGCCCTCCCAGAACACCAGGCCACTCCTTTCGTATACACAGAGCTGAGAGGTGGTTAACTCAGCTTGTGTTCTTTGCTGTTACAACAAGAACCAGGCCACGTGTTAGTCACGACAAGAATAAGCAAAAGAACTCCTCTGTTCAAAGCCTCAATCGTTTCAGGTCGGATTTCATAACAACTTGCAGTCTTTCCAGTCTGCAATATTTGATAGCTTGGAAAACTTCGGTTGCAATGATGGATTTTTTCCCACAGAATGCACCCCTGTATTTCTGATGCTATGAGAGTGACTGAATTCAAAACAATTTAAAGCACTTTCTTCGTCTGCGATTGATAAACAACATACTTGTCATATTTTGGTCAGGATCAACATTTGTTCATCCGAATGCGTTCAAAAATTGAATTACGCTTTTTGTGGTTGCGTTTCGGGCTCAATCAGTGAACTTGATAAACACGTTTGTTATTTCGAAAAAGTAACTTATGAAAGCGTTGTGTCATTGAGTTTGTTTTCCAGGATGAAGTGCACGAACGTGACAGGTTCAGTGACTTCCTGCTCATCAAGCTCCGTCAGTTGGTGTCAACGCAAAATCGATTTCGTCTGATACTGATGAGTGCAACGTTAGACACCGACCTTTTTGTGAAATATTTCGAACCGAGCCCTGTTGTTACAAGTAAGACAAATATGATGTTTTTTAATTTTTTCATCGTAGTGTTGTTTCAGTGCAGGTATAAAACGTTTGCATGTGCTCGCAAGGATATGTTGTAACGTGGAAGGCATCGGAGCTTTCGTTGTTTTTCGAATTCGATGACCAATAATAATGCAAGTTTCAAGTGTTTTTCTCATGGTATAGAGACGTTAGACAGCTTGAGTTAATATGTTTTGCACATTACGCCCTTTTTAGTTCCAGGTAACGTGTACGACGTCAAAACCTTCTTCCTCGAGGATGTACTCAAGTGGTGAATATGATACTTTGTATAGATGGGTTAAGCATGCTGTGGTGGTGTGAGTTTAAATTTTTTTCTATAGCATTTCACACTTGCAACTTTATTAGTCAGTTAACTGCTTTGTGCAAACTTCGGAAAGAGTAAGCAAATTACATGAAGGCTGTTTACTAGATGTAACAAAATGCTTACTTCACGATCCATCACATTTGTAATCGAGAAATGGTTTTGTTTTTCAGCACCGGCTATTTAAACAACCAACTTGATGTTTTGCGAAACAATCGAGAGAAATGTAAGTTTTTAATCAGCGGTGATGTGGACGAGAGTGCTGAATTACGAGCAGTTTCGTTTGATAAAAACGATGGATGCGCATTTGATGCACATACACCTAGCGCGTTTTCTCTTCACCAGGCGAAGGTCATCTAACATGTGTGACTGCCTGTGCATTCGTAAAGAATTTTCTCGCAGTTTCCGTGTAGGTGTACAGACGCATAAGTACAAAGTCAATAAATCTTTGTCTAAAGAAAGTGCATACGTAATGAGCTGCTTTGCGTATTTTACAGAAAGAACACAACGTGTTTAGAGCTGCTTTTTAAAGCAGCCCCAAAAGAAGTTGAATTCTGAACAGCGTTTTCTGACAAAATGGAACTTGAAAAAATTCGGTTGACCTTTTATGACCCTCATGGTTCCTGTAGGTTGATCTTAACTGCTAATGTTGGAGATAGATTCTCGGAGAGCTAACTCGGTTGAACAGTATATTATGAAAACGGATAAAATGTTAACTGTAGACAGTGGTTTCAGTCAACAAAGAAGGTGCGAAAGAGCCATGCATGTTGTTGTTGTTTGACATCCGTGTTCGAAGATGTTCAGCGAATCTGGATCAGATTCTTTCGTGCGTGGGTTCGAAAATGGCTGCACAGGCCGACCCGCGCGGTAAGGTGTCTACCGCAAGCTGGGAAGGGATACTTGCTGGAATCTCGGACCACGCGTCGTTCCCGTTTTCTTGCCACGGATCGCAATCGTTGCCTCTCCGCTGATTCTGCGCCTGCGGAGATAAGACCGCACCACTTGAGACGCTGTTCAGCTAAATCTCGCCATAGGTTGAAGTTGGTGGAGAAGTCACTTGGTGAAGCGTTCAGATTGTCTTCACAGTAAAGCGTTTTCTTCCTGGCCACCCACTGATCATTTGCCATGAATGAGTTCTCTGCAAAACAGTTGTTGTGCATTTGGCTTCCGGTGGACGTGACCTGTCCATATGATTTGTGCCTTGCCCATGAGAGTGTAGATGCTGAGCATGTCCGCTTTACTCAGAACTGACGTGTCGGGTATCTTGCCTTGCCAGCGTATCCTGAGCAGTTTACGGAGACAAGATAGCCTCTCGTGCCTTCTGTAAATGGTCCAGGTCTCGCAGGTATGACGGAGGGTGGTCAGAACAACTTTGCAGAACTTTATCTTAGCCTTTGGGGTAGACTTATACCACACCTCTTCCACTCATTTGAGCTCCGTCTACCATAAGCGATGCACGCTTTGGAGGTTCTATTTCCCAGCCAATGTTAGCTTTGCGAGTGAGAGCGCTGCCTGGACAAGTAAAGCTTTGCTTGAGTCTCTGGCCATTGGCAAAGACGCAGGGGCTTTCCTGGGGCAGGTTGGTGCATTGCCTCAGTCTTCTTGATGCTGATGAGAATCCAAAGTAATGGCAGGCAATGGAGACATACAAGTAATTATTTTGTGGCGGCTAGTGTCAGACTAAGCGTCATACTGCGGTTACAGCCAGGCCTTCCCATCGTGATTATTTGTAGCGTGTTTATGGCATTGTATAAGAAACAGGCCAGAATGTAGAATGAAGCTGTTCTTCATGGAACTCATATCTGACTTCTCTATGAAAATGGTCACTTTTTGTGAAACCTCAGCCGTTTCAAAAGATTTGTAAACTACGTCATTGCACCTTGTTTGATTGGTTTCTACAACGTTTCAAACAAAATTACGAGAGGAGTTCTTCATAATGCTCGCTCTTTACCTCCTTTGAAGTGTCACGAGTGGTCTGCGGGCGCCCATCTCCGCTTACTCGTCGCTCCGCATCACGCGACTACTTTCGCAGGGAATGCTGCATTGGTGACAGGCCAATGAAAGTACGCCGGTGGTGAAAACAAACTTTCGCTTTGTGGTCTGCATGTCGGACAAGCAAAAGGCAATACTCCGACTCGCATGGTGAACGATGGGTAAATAATTAATCTGGCCTTCCCCAATCGTGACGTCCATTGGCGTTATCGAAATAGTTTTTGCGGCTTTCACAGAAATTTATATATATGTTTTTTTCTCAAAAATATTTTATATGTTTTAGATAAGCAGCAAGAGAAAGTTTTCAGTGACTGGTGCACACAGGGCGGTGGTGATGGCCCGAAGACTGGTGAAAAATCTCTTGTAAGTTCATTCCACATTCATTATTTGATTTGCCAGTGAACCTTCGTTTGCATGTATTCAATACAAAATGCTTTGGTAGACCAAGACGAAACAAAACGAATTTGCCATCGACACAGAAGTGGAGAAGCTCTCCTTGTAAGTTTGTTATTCATCTTTGAAATAAACGGCTGGTTGGAAATGTGGTTCGGTCAATGTCTCGTATGGGTTTCATATAAAAGCTAAACTAGTCTGTAATTTTTCCAAGATTTGTGTGCGCCCCCATCGAATGTTTAAATCGCTGTAGACGCCTCTTAGCTCAGCGTTGCATTTGTCCAGCAAAAAAGTTGTGTCTCTCAAAAGTACGCAGTTTAGGTGTGTATTACCTTTGGCCTTAACTGAATTGATATGACAATACCGTTGGCCATGATGAAACCTGAGCGATTATTCGACTTCGCATGTATTTCAGCATTAGCACGATAGTGTTCAACACGTGATGTTAAAAATAAAAATGTTGCTTGACCAAATTCCAACCGCTGCATAGTTACGCTCAACCGAATATCCTCAAAAGTGGTTTAATGTTGAATTAGACCACGAAATTGGAAGAAAGTTTGGGTCACACACTGATAAAAATAACAAAAAAACTACCCAGCCTACCCGTACTGACCAGTTTGAATGGAGAGCAGCGGTGTTTGCAAAATTGTGTACATCACTTCTCCCACATACATCTTTGCGTCAATTAGTATCGGTTGTAGCGTGGCGGGTAACTTTGATAAATGAGCACTNATATCCTTCNAGGGCTTAAAAATGCTTTTGTTTGAAGTAAATGCGAAGCTGCTGACGAATGGATAGCGCAACAATTCGATGATGCCATATTTCGAGCCTGGCGAAACGATGATTCCGGCTTCGATCGAATTCACCAGCTTGTTGCGAATGATAAAGCACCAGGTGGGCTGTCGTTCATGTTTAGTTTGTTGTTATACAGTGCTTAGACTGTTTGGCATCGATAAGTCAGGAGATATATTCTTGTGGATTGGTTGTGCAGTGGTTCTTTTGATTACAAATGACCTGTTCGGTGTTTCATAACCAGGACAGAGTTGCTCTGTTGAAAGCAAAAGCGCCAAATACCTAACGAATGTCTTCTGTTCCAGTTGATTATCGTCACAGCGAGACGGGCATCACCGCGTTGATGGCAGCAGCGGCACGCGGAAGGATGAACGATGTGGAACGTTTGTTGGCTTCCGGCGCCGACCCCAACTTGATGGCGCGTAACCAGTTGTCTGCTGTGGATCTAGCAAGGCGTGGTAACCACATGGACGTAGCTGAACTGCTGGAAGTGCAAAAGTATGTTCTTATTGGAGACGTTATTATCTGACTCAAAGATTTATTATCTTATAAATCAGACTCTACCCAAAGAGTAGACTTTAACGTCACGCCACTCTCATTCGTGAATTTTGATGCAGGGGAGTTTCTCCTTACCGACAGCCGGTGGATGACCCATCGAGTTCGGATCAGGACAAAGAGTTGTTGTCGTTGTATCATCAGTCGTTCGACGACGACAACATCGACCATTCGTTGATCATGTGTCTGCTGCAAATGCTGTGCAGCACCCCTGACAACGGTTCGTTGAACACCGTTGGTGATTGGTTTCTGTGGTAAAGTCCGTTACATCGATGCATGCCAGACTCGCTCGTGTCGTATTTCGCAATATCCCTGGTTAATTTCAGATCGAGCATGTGATTTACAAACATGAAACACTTATGTTCGGCAGGTGCAATCCTTGTTTTTCTACCTGGTTATGATGATATCGTAAATTTACGCGATCTCATACTGGAAGGCGATGAGTTGACTGCATACAGTGATATTCGACTTTTCACTCTTCACTCGTCCATGCAGTCATCAGCTAACCAGAGTCAAGTGTTTAAGCCAATTCCTCATGGAACACGAAAAATAGTAGGTTCATTTTTTCTTTACATCTGTATTGGTAGGTTCGAGAAACACAGCCAAGTCATTATGAGGACCAGCACATCAAAGGATTTTTCTTGTAATGCTTTTAGGGAATTTCTCCGAACCCTATTTATCTGTTTCCGATGAAGCCCAATGAATTTGTTTTTCCGAGTTAATTTCGTTTCCAGCCACTGAATCTGAGAAAATGAAGTTGTTCAATCCTGGAAAACGTTTCGCTCATCCCATTGCTGTAAATTCAATGTTGTTTTGTCACAAGTTGGTATCACTATATATTAAAACACAAATGAAGATGTTAATCGCAGACGAGCTCCAATAGTTCACTTTCTGTTAAAACATTCTGCGTCACTCGGCTGTGTTCCGTCACCAGATTTTGTCGACAAACATCGCGGAAAGTGCAATAACCATCGACGACGTCGTGTATGTGGTGGACGCCGGCAAGGTGAAGTTAAAGATGTTCGATTCACTCACTTCGACGTCGTCTCTCAAGTGCGTCTGGATATCGCAAGCCAGTGCTATCCAGCGCCGAGGAAGGGCTGGCCGGTGCAGGTGTGTGATGATGAGGCGGAATATTCCATTCTGAGCGATTGCTATCTGATACCAAATTATTTATGCAATGATGAGAAGGATGACCAGCTGATAAATCGTGGAACCCTATTAATGTTTCGTAGTTTCGCCTTCGGCTGAAGATTAAACGTGAAATTTACGTGCTGACTTTTGTATGCTAAGAGGTTTTGAGTACCAATTAAAACGCAACATAAATGTTGATTCCAATGCGAAATACTACACATGAAGCATGTACTCGGCAGATCCGTAACACGCCTTGCATCGGGAATTCGTTTCGGAGTGCTGTTGACTTTAAACTATTGTTGGTATTTCTAATTCTGCATACTATGTTTGTTTGTGGACATTTTGTTCACACTTAGATCAAAGCTACTACCGTTATCTGAATGTGGTGTAATTTTGTATGACAATAGCAAACCATTTTATAATGGCAAAGGTCTCCTAAATGGAAAAAAAAGTTAGATCAATGGAGCCACCCAACGAATAAAACATCACACTTGACGCATCGCTATTAAGATTTGACCTGGTAGTGAATGATCTCTTTGGTCGCTTCAGGTGTGGTGCGATTCAGACAGCATGTTTCAAAACTTATCTAGTGTACTTGAAATACCACAACGACACGAGCGATTATATGATTCCATCAGTATTCTAGTTAGAAGACACACTTATGCAGGCGTTGCCGCGTGTGTTGATGCTTTGTGGACTTCTCGGCATTCCATTTTGCGGCTTGTCGCTCTGATTGTCAGCTTGTATTGATGTTTGTCAGGTGAAGGTTTAGCCGGTTCGCTGTAGCAACGTTTTGTTCCATCAACATTTATCGAGATTGTTAGTGGTGAAAAACTCTATGCCAACTACCCGTTCGTAAAGCTGCTTGCATTACCCCATCGTGGCTCAGTGTGCGAAGAAAAAGATCGTCATCTTTTCCGCTGTATGTCCTGGCATGTCTGTTACTTACTCGTAAGCCCGAAGCAATTTTAGGTGCATTGCGCACTTTGAAAGAAAGTGCGCTGCAGGAACTCACCGCAACGCTTGTGAGTTGCAGGTTTCCACTGGAAATTGCAGGAACCCATTGCAATCCAAACAGTTTATGTTATACACATAAGCGTCTCTGCTTAAAAGGAAAAATTTCAGCATTTATTGAACCACAGAAAATTTTTTCAGAACTTTACTGGTGTCTGTTGTCAAAACCATGGCAACGTTGAGGTGCAATAAACAGAAAGTTATCACTGTCTCTTCCTACTTCATTGGGTGCACTTGTTCGATGAAGCCAATTATTCTACTTTCGTTGCTGATACTCGCCAAAACCGCAATGACCCCAATTAACCAACGTTATAGCCACCAACTAAGTATTTACAAGCAGTTTAAGAGTGCTTCGTGAAACACTGCAGCGCACAGCAGACAGAGTTATCGTGGCTCATTCTATTTGAATAAGGGAATAAGGTTGTAGGGTTTTGTTTCTAGTGTGGTAATTGTGTCAGCTAACCCCCACTCTGTCTAAAACTTTGTGCTA
>JGI24158J21664_10001239_pt1 | contig 28086 bp, 24 predicted proteins | sample Ectturendosymbi3_FD_21664 | JGI IMG/M metagenome (IMG submission 21664) | reverse complement strand
AGCCTGTCGCCAACGGCCATCACCCAAATTAATCAAAAATGATAATAAAGCAATATTACTATGCCCTTATGGTCAAAGCATACCGGTGTACAACTAAATTACGTTATGGCAGTTCCTACCGGATCAACTCGAAGCTATCAGTTAAGTTCGCTCGGAAACAAAACACTTGGAGGAATTGCTTCGATTTAGTCTCAGCTGTTTAAACAGAATACCGAAAAAAACGAAACTTTTGACCGTTTGCGGCAACAGGTAATTGCAAGATTTGCTTAACGTGACGTCAGGTTGAAGGTGAAAAGTGATTTTCCCAACTGGCGTTCGGGACTTGGGGCTCTGAAGTAAATACGGAGATGATAATTGCGAGTGGAAAGATAGGTACTGCTGTGATGCTGGGAGTCTGTCAGCANANTCTAGATGGAANTGTCATGCCGGGTCAGTGGGAATCGAGTGCTGTAGTGCCGATCNTCAAACGCAATGGAGGCGTGCTGAACTGTGGGTCGGAGGGGAGTGAAGCTTGTGGAAATGGTGCTTGAGANAAAAATGCGGGTGTTGGTGAGTTTAGATNACATGCAGTTTGGCTTCACTGCCAGGACGAGAGACAATGGATGNATTGTTTATTTTGAAAAGGATGCAGGAGGAATACATAGACAAAAAGAAAAAGTTGTGCATGTGTCTTGTCGATTTGGAGAAAGCTTTCCATAGAGTCCCATTGAGAAATAAAGGTACATCAGACAAAATGGTAAGGGCAGTGATGAGCCTGTATCAAGGAGCGGAAACGGAAGTCAGAGTGGGAACAAAGTTATCGGAGGAATTTCCGGTGAATGTTGGTGTACATCAGGGGTCAGTGTTATCGCCATTGTTGCTTGCAATTGTAGTGGACGTGGTTACAGGGAGTGCAAGAGAAGGTTTGATGAATGAAATTATGTGTGTTGATGCCTTGGTATCAATGACTGAGACTACGGAGGACTCTAGCGAAAATTTTAAACAAACGGAAGGATGCGTTTGAGAGCAATGGTATTGAGGACAAACTTGGGAAGGCGAAGGTGATGGGTAGTGGGTCAAAAGGGGAAATACTCAAGAGCAAGACAGACTCTTGTGGCATGTGTGGAAAGAGTTGCAGCAAACTCGTTACTGTGCACAGGGAGCGGAAGGTGGATTCATGGGAGATGCACAAAGATGACGAGGGCGAAACCCAGCATGGCTAGACATTTCATTTGTGAAAGTTGTAGGCAAGGATGAGATGGTGGAGCCAGTTGAAGAATTATATGATGGGGTTGAAACTGTGCATGGGCCCTGCTATTTGGGGGATAAGGTGAATGCCAGTGGGGGACGTGAGGCAGCAGTGACGACAAGACCAAAAGTTGGATGGGTAAAATTTAGAGAATGGGGTGAGTTGCTAAGAGGGAGAAGGTTCCAAATGCAAACAACAGGAAAATTTTCTTAAAGTTGTGTGAGACCAGCAATAATATATGAAAGCGAAACTTGCTGCCTGAGAGAAAATGAAATGGCGATTTTGAGACGAACTGAGAGAAGTACGGTGAGAACGATGTGTGGAGTTAAGTTGATGGACAGGAATAACACAAAGGATCTGATGGGTATGCTGTGTTTACTAGGTACGATGGATAAGCTGGCAAGAATAAATGGGGTACGGCGTATTTTGAGGAAGAATGAGGATGATGTGCTGAGGCGGGTGTTGGACTTCAAAGTAAATGATGACGAGGAAGAGGAAGACCAAGAAAAAAAACGAGAAGGCAGGTGGAAGTGGAAATTGGGAAAATTGTTCTTAGTCAATAGCACGCTCTGAATCGATTAAAATGAAAAGGACTGAATTAACTGCGAGTCATTAGGTCAATCCGGCCACCTCCGTATCGGGGATATAACCGGATTTAAAACGTGGACTACTCCTACTTCGGGTTCATCTCTCTCACCCACGCAGCTTCGGATACTCTAAACTCTGGTCACCCCCTATTCGACCGAGATGAACACAGCACCACCAAGCGATCTGGTTCAACAGAATCTACATACATATGTTAATTCGAGCTGATGATCCACTGTTCGAAATGAATCCATCACTTATCAAACAACCGACTGCTAGACCAAATACACCGTTGCTTTTGCACAAGAACATTCCCGGATTACCAACTTCCACGCTCACCTTTCTTCGCGGTCTTCACCTTGTCATCATCATATTCACAACCGATTATCTCGACCTCGATGAAAGGACAAGTAAGGCCGCGGCCAGTTTTGGGGAGGTGCCGGGCGCCGATTATCTGCACAAAATAATTAATTCGCAAAAAGAATTTTAAAACCTTGTGTCCAGTTCGTAGGCTTTTCCAACTATTATAAGTATATTGACAGGCCTTTGTGGTGTCAGTAGCACAGAGCAATACGCTCACCTGAATATTGATGATCAAGGGGTCAACTCCGGGCACGTTGCCCTTGGTGTACGGGTGGTAAGCCGCTTCGCGAAGGCAGCGGGGCTGGAGGACATATCCACATCGATTGTACATTTCGAACCTGGCCTCATTCAACTGCATGGCTCGGTCTGCGTGAATGTAACAGCTGTCGAATCAAGCTGACTGGACGAAAACGAACACGTGATCAACAAATTATACATTGTTGAAATAGCGATGCTTTGCTGGGCTAACCGATGTTGAAGTTGACTGGTGTTGACACTCGTTAAACCGGGGGTGGAACCGTTCATTATCGCTGGCGAGCCGCAAAATCAATTTATTCTGTGCTAAAATTCTACCTTCATCCAACTATGAGGAAGGGTGGCTTCTTTTGACTAAGGACCTTCTTATCATGGAGCTTCGTTTTGACGCTATTTTGTATTCTAAGTTGACTAACGAAAATCCTGATGCGGGCCATATCAAATGTTCACGCGGACCGCAGGTTGCTCACCCCTGTGCTAAACCCATCAAGAAACACAAGGCTGAGACGCCATACTTGGACGTTGTTTTGCCAATTTTTGATATTTCTGAAAGATCGTTTTGTTTTTCGTTTCAATCTTTACGTTTGCCAGTTTGTTGTTTGATTCACAGAGAAAGGGTAGGAAAAACCTTTAGTAGGTGAAAAAAATTTTTATAAGTTATCTTTAGAAAAATTGCAAAACACATTATAGACCTTTCGAAAGGACTTGGGTAGCCGGTTGGATCTGTCAGATACCGAACAAGGCATTGGGTGTGGGCTAATAGGGGGCCATTTTGGACCCCACAAGAGAGATGTTTGGAAAATGTTTTGCGAACACAAGCATAGAAATTGCGTGGGAGAGATCCTTTATTTGACCCAAAGTCTCAGCATGAAAAAAACGTTACTTTTTGGTCGTATACAGAACTTCTTCTACTCCCAACAAGCATCAGCCCCTTTCTACTCCTCCCATCGTGCCCGCACCCGTCTGGAGACCCCACCGGCTGCGGGATGCTGACCAGCAACCCTGCGATCAAGAAACGGCGGCGTGAGTTTTAAAACACGCCGCAACGCGCCTCAGAAACGCCCAAGGCCAAACAGCAGGTAAGCACGACGTCAGCATCAACTAGTAATGCGGACTGACCTCCGGTTTGGAAGTTGATGGAAACTAATTGACTTCCGCAGTTCCAGAACGGCATTGGGTTGTAGTTTGACGAATCGACACGGGCTCCCTTAAAGAAGTTACATTATGGCTGAGAGTGGCGTAAGCGTTAAACAAGTCTACAAATCTGAAACAGATCCAGACGTTTTTCACACTTTTTTATCGCCTATCGCCTGAAATGCACAGTCGAACAAAATTAATTTTTTTTCAGACGCACAAATCCACCTGTGGCTAAAATGTTACAGTAAGATGTCTGCAACTGAAGATGAACGCCTGCTGCGATAATCGCAAGCAGTCGACTCCTCCTCACCTTCGGATAGATTCTGGAAAACTGCTTCGAGTTGTAGTTGATGAACAGGCGAGCTTTATCGCGACAAGCAAAGCGCTCTGCTTTTTGTTCAGGAAAGGAGGACATGTCGAAACAGTGGCCGTCTGTCGAGTACGAGATCATCAAAGACCACGGACCAAAAACAGAGCTAGCAACGAGCATGCAAAACCAATGGAAAACACTTGTCTCGGTTGCCGCTAAAGGCAACGCGGCCGCAACTAGGACGAGGAACCTCACCCATTTTTCGATCACTGACCGAATTTTGTTTGGAATGACCGAAAAAAAGTAAGTCAATTCAGTCATAATGCTTTTTTTAATCATAAAAAATATCCGAAAACGAAAAAATGACAGAAGTTTTAAGGCTATTTCAGAAAAAATGACCGAAACGTCTCAGCGAAAAGAAGAACCCGTCTGCAGCAACATTCAAGAAGGTGTACTTCACTGTCCGAATAATTTCCTAACATTGCAGCAAAATTTTAACCAGGTGTTTTCCACATAAGCGCTGATTGCTCTGCCTCTTACAGGGGCTGTCCTCGTTGAAAGTCCTCGGACGACAATAAACCACCAGGTCCGAAAGTTCCACAGCGATGCGCTTCTGCCGCTCGATGTCGCGCTTCTGCCTCTCCATGTTTCGATTGCGTTCAGCCTGCAAAGGAACAGAAGGTCGTAACACAGCAATCGATTGGCGGAGACTGAAAGCACGCCGCTCGTAGCAACATTTTCGATGAGGTTGCTCTTTCCAAGGTACGCGATCAAGCAACAAGAGCAGAATCGAGCTCGTACCGACTTGTAAACAAACACGGCACTGCGCTGGCAAAGACAACGAAGAGCTTTCAAGACATTTTTTGTCGTCAAAATAAATCGACTCATCAGGGATCGTAGAAAGCACGAACATTAACTGGCCGCGAAATCGGACTTAACGTATACGTCCCAAAACCGCCTTGTCTTGTTGCGAATGTACAACGGTTCTAATCTCCATTTCGCAACCCACCGCCAACTGATCCGGGCCCAGATCAATGGAAGGCCGTCAAAATAAGACTGGATGTAGTAAATGCTAGTTTTCTACCCGATCTGCTTTAAATTCTGACAGAACTGACCACCTGCGTTCATGGCCTTAGCAAGTAGGACATGAAACGTGGCAGTCGGATTTTCGTGTACGCCCTGGCGAAGATAGTGGTGCCTAACTATCGAAACGTTGGTCAGTTTTTAACGTGTTTGTATGTTTTACCGCCAGCAGAGCTTGATTAACATGTTGTTTATCGAATTCCTGGCATCTCCGAAGCAGAAAGGTGGCCAGGCCCGTAGCCACGAGAGGGCAATCAGGGGCAGTGCCCCCAAAATTTAGTTGTGCCCACAAAAAAAATTTCAAACATATAAGAATGACAAAAAAAAATTTGTTTCAAACATATAAGAATGACAAAAATCTTTCACCCCTTAAAATTTTGTCCCCCCCACAACCTTAAAACCTGGCTGCGGGCCTGAAGGTGGCTGTGGAACGTTGGAAAAAAAGCAACAAACCACGATGACGTACGTGCTCGTCTAGCTGTTGCCTCACGCCCTGGAGTTTGCTGAGCCAGTCGATCAAGTCGTCCTTGTTCTCAGAAGCCAAGTGAACCTCCTCACCGTTGCACATCCTTATTTTAAACGAACGAAGACGCCCGTTCTTTTCGTGAGCATCGAGTTCTGAAACATCGAAAACTTGTTCCATGAGTTACAACAGCTCGGGACAACAGAACACTTTGCGGTTGTTTCAGCGCACGAAAAAAAGAACTTGCTGATTGATTCGACTGCGTCACCTGTTTGGAGACTAATTAATTATTACTTCAAAGTTGTTTTCGAAGAAAATTTGAAAGTGACGCGAAAAGATAAAATGCAAGTGAGATTTTTTACAAATCTTGTCAAACGCGCTTTGCCTTAAATCCAGGAGGTTTTGCGCGGATGGCATTCGTCAATTGCTTGCAATGAACACGAATGTATGATCTGATCCCAAAAGATCTTGATTGTGAACGCGACCCAACGACAACGTGTTTGAGCATTAATCAATTCTCATTTTACTTATTGATTTTTTTACAACCGAGGCGTTATTTCGAGCGGTATAAGTGGATTTCCTGATTCCATGCGATAAAATTAGGATAGTGGTGATTTACCGGGTGCTCTTTTTCTTTTTAAAACACGTACAAACCAAACCAACGTGGCAGAATGCATAACGACGAGCAATTCGTTTGTGAACAAAAGACCCGTCCCGGTGACTCCCCGCACACGTCACCACTTACCGATCGAGCAGTTATTGAGATCTATCGATCCCTTCTGCAGCTCGCCGAGGAGATTTCCGGTCCTCTGCAAAATAAATATTGATTTCAAGATTTTAAACAACGCGGGTGAAGACTTTCGAAAGCCGAAAACAGATAATGCACTGTGTGGGGGGGAAAGGGAAGATAACCACACAGGCACGTGTAGAAGAAAAACATTTTTACACACTGGTAGTTTTTCTTAAATGCAGCACGGTCACAATACGCAACTAGGGAAAGCAGGATTTAGCAGAAGTTCAAAACTCGTGTCAGCAGACGTCCACGACGGCCAGGCAAATAATTAACGGAGCCACGATTTGTGGCCCGCTTTGAAACAAACATAACATGCAGATAAAAGAACATAACTGAACATTTTCTTGATTTTTAGGCGTAATTCAGGTTTCCCAGAAACGCTGTACAGCAGGACAGGGGTGGTCGAACGGGATTTGCGTCGACTCTGGAGTGCCTGGTTTATTATTTCAAGTGCATTATTACGGCAAGGCTTATATGTGTGCGCTACTACAACTCAGAGGATTTTTCGCCCCTGCAGTAGAATCTAACATTCGAACCCTTACACCGTCATCAGTGTTGCTCGGTCGTCTTTCCAGTGTTTCCACCTCCTCCACGTAGTTGCTAGGAAACCAAAGATTCTGTTTGCCGCCGTAGTCGCCGCGCCACCTGCCCGAATATACGATTATTTTATTTTAACTGCAAAGGTCACTCACAACACACATAACTACCGTCAAAATGGCTGACTTTGTTTTGGTCAACCCGTTGTTCATGCAACAGCTGCAGTGTCCAACTCGGTATCACCTTCTGTCGCTTTTTACTGCAAATGTCTGAGTATAACAAGCAACCGTTGCTAACGCACCATCCGCCATCTTGCTTTGAGACGTTGGTGATGATGGCGTGCTTGCAGAACGACAGTTCATCCTCGCGCGTCGCCCGATAGTCGTAGAGCGCCTTTACCGTGACGTTGATGAAGTTGGCGGGGACGTAGGATACGCCGGACGACCCGTTCGAAGAGTAGTCGATGTCCTGGTGAAAAAATTCCGGCAACAAGTGCGTGAGAACGAGATCAGGTTTCGGAACTCGAAGGCCGACGCGCGTCATACGTGTTGGCCGCAAACGCAATGTGCAAACGCTGCCAGCGCTCGGCTGATTCACCGAGGTTACGGTGTTAGACACCCGTGAACTTGTCCATCCGTGAAAAGACTGTTGGTAGAAAACATCTCTCAAGATTCATTGAAAATTCAATTCAATTAGCAAAAAAAATGCTAAAAATACTTCACATTTCATCGCCGAAAAATGAAATTTGCGGCAGTTGCCAGTCAGGATAAGAATGGGTAGTTTGTAAATGAAGTTGCAACAGTTTGGACAAAACAAGCTTAGAATACTGGACTACTTGCTATCTTCTGGTCGACTGTCGCTTGACGACATTATGAACGCCATGCCCAACGCTTTCGACACTGTTAGGTTATTTTTGTTCCGAGACACATGTAGGTCTTTCTTTGCTGTTTCGGCAATTGTGCAGTCAAATCAAGTTGGGCCGGGACAATCCAGTATTTGATGCCTTTATTGTTTTGATTTGAATGACTATTCATCCACCAAAACGTGTCGCGCTTGACTGAGTTCAGCCCAGCCATATAAAGCGTCTGTGAAAGCACGTGACCGAGGTCTGCTACATTTAAGATATGGTTGAGCTTCTGCGGGTAAAAAAGGAAATTATTTTTGCTTAATTGTGTCGAGTTTGTAGTAGAATGAAATAAGCAGCTCTGTTTGCGCTTTACAATAATTGTTTTGAGATTGACGTTTCATTGTGCTATTACGGGACAGCGGTATGCCTGCAGTGTTTACCAATGGGCTATTTTTACAAACGAGTTGCCTTTTTTCATTTTACCTTCGTTCATGGACTGCTTCACACTTTTTCACACCTACCTTGTCGCTCTGAACAGCATTTGCTACAAATAAATGTTCTTGTAAAACTACTTTTTGACACTGACACCAATGTTTTTACCCTGTTGTTGATCCTGTTAGTTGGGACATATTTATGCCGGCAGGAAACACTGTTTGGATGACAATGTTCCAGGGCAGATGTCACCCACGAACAATAACATAACACAAAAAATTTTATTGATACTTACAACAAAGCTTTCGCGCTGAAAATCAGGTCTCAAACCGAATTGTTTAAAACCAGTATTGAAAGGGTGTTAAATCACAAAGTTGCCGTAAGTTGTACAAGGATGGGGAAAGACACAAGACATACAAAGCATTTGTTCAGCAGTCGAGATTTTCCGTGGTAACCAACAACAACACGCACTTGTTCAAGGCTGGCGATCAGATCGTTTGTTGCCGGATATCGCAGGCGCATTTTCCGGTACAGTGGCTTCGATTCGTAGAAACTGATCACAGACTCGAGGGTCTCGAAAGTCGCGTTGCCGATAATGAAGAGACGGCCTTCCTGCTTGATGCGGCAGTGCTTCACTTTTCCTTCCGCTCTGAAAATGCGGAAAGCGAAGCGTGTGAAAAACAATTAACAAAGAAAAACGGGACAAATCGAGCATATTTTAACCGCACTAGTTTTAGGATAAAAGTTCTATAATAAGCAACCGACCGGAACGATATTGCGTAGTAAGTGACGGTAGGGTCGTCAGTCTTGCACTTCCGCACCAGGAAGGCGCCATCTCGGGGAATGCGCATCAAGATGTTCTCCGCTTCAGTGCGGGTCATGTCCTTGTGGTACCACCTGCGAATGAGGGGTTCGTGATCGCCTGCAGTCAGTGAAACGTCTGCAACTGTCGTTAAAAACGCGCAAGAGCTTTTGGGTTCAAAATTGTCAATCGCCAGATTGAACAATGAATTCGCGTCCTGGTTCGGACAAAGGTGCTACTCCGGTATGCGATACATAAAATTTTCCGAAAGAACTGAACTTAAAGACTATAAAGACACGGGTTGCCACAACAAAAGCGCCTGTGCTAAAAATAATGCTCACAAATGTAAGCTAAACAGAGCATTTAACAAATATCACGGGGTCCTGCTCAGGTTGAAAAACAAATTTTATGCGCAGACTATCTCGCTACTCTTCAGCGTTTCGTGGCAAACAGAATAAGAGCGGGGCTACTTGAAATGCTAGACGTTGCTGCCTAACAGCATGCACAATTTCGAGTGAGATCAATTGCCAAACACGCGAACACGAGACGAGGAAGTCGTTCTCAAATTTTTCCGAGCTCGCCCGATCGCTCAGATAACGACCAACAACTCTGCCAAGTCTCGTGTAGAATGTGAGTTCGTCAGATCGCTTTTAAAGTGACATAAAAAGGGGACTTAATGCAATTTGCTCGCGCCCGAGAGCTTCACCATCACCCGCAAACAGACCAGCCACGATTCATTTAAATACAAGACAGCGGTACTTCACGACGGGTTCGGTTACACGGAAATTCACAGCGGCACACAACACCAGCAGCAAACACGCTGAGCTTTTCTTTTTTTCGGCGCCAAACCTACTCTTTGCTCTCGTGTGCGTTCGGGTGGAGTATGGGGTCGGTCAGCTGCAGCTCGAAACCGGTCGTCCGGTTACGCAGGGGGTATTTCTGATAGTGCAGCACCAGACTGTAGAGACTGTCGAAGACGATCGCGTTGACCAAGTAATAGTAAGTCAGGCCGTTCTGTTGCTGGGAATGGATGCGGCAGTGATTGACTTGACCGTTGTTCCTGTGGATGAAATAAAGACGGTTTGGACTCTGCATGTTTATTCGAAGCAGGTTAGGCTGTGTTACAGTAACTATTTGGCCAGCCCGCGAGCCGCCACACCAGGTTTGGCCAGCCCGCGAGCCGCATGCGGCTCCGTTGTCCGGTTTCATGCTACTGTTGGGTATAAGTCGAAAAATTTTGTACCAATCGTTCAGCTTGAAAGTCGGGGGACCCACTAAGCAGCATGCATAGCGATGAATGGCTTGCATTGTTCTGTCATTATCATGTTGGTGTTTGATACTTATAATAAATCTAGCTGAGCAAAGGTGTGAGAGTGAGGAAGAGATGGGGTGATGTCCATGTGTGCCCAAGTGTATGATGTGGCTCTTTGCGATAACACAGTAACAAATGTAGTTCTTGGTGTCTGACTGGTCGGCCACCCCTGTTATACACAATCAAATCAATGTTTCCCAGTACTCAATGATTTCTCAATCGCAGCTAAACTTGATGAGCCTCCCTGCGGCGACAGTTATTAATTCAAAACACATGACATTGTTTTCGAGGCTGCGCCACTATCAAGTTCGCAACGAGTCACAATGTTCAAAAGTGATATTCTGCGTCGGAAAGCCTTTAAAGCGCGTAAGCTCAATTAAAAATATCACGCCATCTTCCTGATGAATGAAAAACATCTTTATCCGAAACGCTTTCCGCTCAGTCACACAAACCCTCCCCAAACAATCGCAAACGGAGCAAAACTTCGCGGCGCAAACGAAGCTTTGCACTTCCAGGGCACACAAATCTGTTGCAAACACGAAACAAGCGAACTTCGCGCTCACATGAAGGAAATGGTATAATTCCCGACGAATACGTTGCTGTCGCGCACAAGGAAACACCCGTCCCGGCTCCCGTACTCCTGCAAGAGCTTCTCGGCCTCTTCGCGGGACTTTTGGCCGTGATACCAATTTTCGGAGTAATGCAGTTCGGTCCTGTCCATGTTCTGCAACGCAACCTCCAAAGGTTTAGACTAGCTATGTCCAACCCGCGGCCCTCGGGCCGCATGTGGCCCAGTCGAAGTTTAGTGCGGCCCAGTTTAGGTTTTCGCTGTAGTGAAAGTATCCTATCCTACTGTATATACTGACAAACTGTCCTTATTTTGATAATCTTGAATTTGGCATTTTTGATGCAAGTAGTTCTGAATACCACTTTTTTCCCGTCTGTTACACTTGCAGTTAGGATTCGAACGCATTCAGTACTCGACGCTTTCAGTACATTAACTTACGCTAAATTAGGTTTGCTAAGATCAAAGTAAGCCATTGAGTGTGTGGCCCTCATTAATATGTCATTCAATGTGTGGCCCTGGTTAAGATAGTGACATAATTTTTGGCTCAGTAAACCATTAGGGTTGGACATAGCTGTTTTGACGCAGTGCCAGCACCGTCCGTCATAGAAACAATGGTCAAAACACACTGGGTTGTATCGGCCAGGTCCGTGCAAATAACTTTAAAAATCTACAAATAATCGTTTTATTTCCAGCGTAGCTACGTTTTCGGAAAATTACTGGTAGGTTTTACTTTGACCATTGCCTCTGAAACCAATAGATCAATAAAGGTCAAATGTTAATCTACGCTTAATAAAACCATGGCAACCAAGATTTTATTCGTAACACAAATTTATAGGTGTATAAATTCGCACTGGCACAGAAGTACAAGATCTTCTTGTGTGCCTAAGCACAGAAAACATCGCCGTATAAAACACTAAACAAATACAAAGTATAGGTAAAAACTTCATCGAAAGTATAATACGCGCACGCCTTCCTATGTGAAGGTGTTTAAGCGCGTCTACGTCACGTGAGTAATGGTAAAACCTTGGACGACAATCCAGAAAACCCCCCACCTTGTCTGTCTGCGAACTGACCCCGGGATCTTCGTTGTTGTTGTTGTTGCTGTCGTCCGGGTCATCCGGCGTGTCCTGTCGCTCGTCCGTGTAGACCAGTCGGTTGTCGTCGGAGAGCACGAAATAATGCAAGTGCCAGTCCTGAGAACCAACAATGTATCATTTGATTTACTGGGGGGTGGCACAAAAGTGCGAGCAATGGAAGCAATCCTAACACCTGTGCCTCTGTCAAAAAAAGTGAATTCAACAGATCATCGCATGTGAGATATAACCTGGTTTGGCGTGCATAAGCAGTGTTGTTGTTATTGCACAGGTCGATAAACCGGTATCTTTGCGATAGATCGGCATCGACTATAAACACACTGATGATGTCACCGGACAAAACAGCTTCCGCGCATTTTCATGGCGTTTCGTATCTCCATACATGTAACAGCAACTTTTGCAATACTGCGATATTTCAACATACTCGATATTTTGCCACATAAAAATACCCATCGCTTGTTATGGGCGAAATAGCAAAACCCTATGGTTTGAAAACTACTTCACAAACGCCTCCGACACAAACGACAGTTCTGTGGTTGCTGTTGACAACCAAAGATTCATTGACATGGTTTCTTTCAGTTGCAGCAATCTTCAATCACAACCAAAATGGTGTAAAGATCGTTCGAAACTCTATCGACATCAGGTCCACTACGCCCGATAAACTATACCAACCTTTAAAACTGGATCTTCAAGATACAGCATTCCGTTCTTGATTGAGTTGCAGATGTCCTGGGAAACATCTGAAACGCAAGAAATACAGGCATCAAAAACTAGTCGTCAGTTGAATGTCACGCAAAAACGAAATTACGGGAAAACGGAGGCAAGATTTGGGTAACACTTGAATGTCTTCTTGAGGGACTGCAATTGGAGATAAAAACGAGTTTTTCATGTGCAGAAGAAAATGTATCAAACCACGCTGGAACGCAGAAATCCCAATATTCTTCGCTCTTAAAACTCTTAGGTTGAAGATTCAACTATTTAATGTCACGGTTTCATGCAACGGACAAGAACCGTTATCGCAACAATCATCGATCATACTAACTCATCCCCGCCGCAGCACACTTAGCTTGAACTGTCGACTATGAAAAATATCAGTGTTACCGAAAAATTGAAAATTTGGAAGTCGCATATGTATTTCGGCAACAAACTTGGCAAAAAAAACTTGAAAAATTTTACTCGAGCGACATATTCGAGGCATTTGCAACAATAACTGGCCACAAGCATCAAACTTCGGCAGTTTACGTACAGGCCTTCAAATCTTTCGTTTTTTTCGCCTGAATACATAAAAAATTTGCGAATAAATATAAAATGTTAAGCACTGAGCGCCGCTTGTTCTAGGTATATTCACTGAAAATAATGATAGGCCTCAAGACCGTCGCACTGGAGTATGACGTAGGTGCGACGAAGTCACAGGAAGTTATGTTAGAAATATTTCCTCTGCACTCGGCGTGTTTTGATTTAAAACAGAGACACTTATTTGAAACAGAAAGCGGCGCGGAGAGTCCTTCACCTGGAGGTGCTGATTCTGTGAAGAGTTCGGTCGAACGATTGGCATCGCTCAATTTCTTGTGCTGTAAAAAGCATCATGATTTATTCCATGCAAGCTATGACCTGCATCAGACATTAGACGAGCGAATTACTAGCTCAGTTGTTGGTCACGCTTCCGCCAGTAGCTCAGCACCCAGAGCTTTTCGCGCTAGTAACAGTTCATCACAACTTCCACAATCTGCGAATATTTTCAGCCGACACGCTTGTTTCTATTATAACTGGTGAGTAGGTCGGGAGACGGCGGCGGAATGGCGTTTTTTAAAGCAAAACTTGTTCCGGACGTTAGTTGCAACTGAAGAAGAAAGTTCGTTAAGCCGCAGACAGTCCATCAGTTGCCTGGAAACATGTCTACTTGAATGAAGCTTCGGCAGTAGTTCGAGCAACACTAACTAGAGTTCATCAAATGGCAGCAGGTAAACGCGAACATCACTTGCGAAAACTACACGTCTGCAAATGAAGTGCGCCGAACGATCTGACCAGCACCACTGTTTCAGTTTGACAAGAATTTAAATTAAAAATGCTTTTCCACCCAGATCTCTTACTTTTATGATGATTTTTCCTTTCAGCTGGTTCGGCGAAGGAAGACAACTGTCATCACTTGAAACAGGCTGACGTAACAACATATCTGTTCGCAACAACAAATAAAGGCGTTGTCAATCAACCAACACGCACGTGCGAAAAACACAGAATTCACAACAGAGTAGGGCAAGAACATTTTGTCAACGCGCCTTTAACGCATCGTCCGAGCTCACACAAGCCACCGGCTAAATTTACCGTGCAGTAGCAGCAGCGCTGTGCACAGTTCAAAAACCAACTACGGGGCGCCGTTCGTAAAAATATTATATCTGACAGATTTAGCACAAAAACTGCTATCTCTGCGCGCATTTAGCTATCTCTGATAGCTATCTCTGCGCAGAGATAGCTAAATGCGCGCAGATGTAGGTATCTATGCGCAGATATAGCTAAATGCACGCAGAGATAACTATCTCTGTGCAGAGACAGCTATCTTTGCGCAGAGGTAGCTAAATGCGCGCAGAGACAGCTAACTCTGCGCAGAGATAGCTAAATGCGCGCAGAGATAGCTATCTCTGCGCAGAAATAGCTAAATGTGCGCAGATGTAGGTATCTATGCGCAGATATAGCTAAATGCGCGCAGAGATAGCTAAATACGTACAGAGATAGCTAAATGCGAGCAGAGATAGCTAAATGCGTACAGAGATAGCTATCTCTGCGCAGAGATAGCTAAATATGCGCAGAGATAGCAGCTTTGTGCTAAATCTGTCAGATATAAAATTTTTACGAACGGCGCCCCATAACCAACAGCAAACACGAGAGCAAGCAGTACTTCACCCGAAGGTGTTCGCATTGCTCATAGACGAAGCTTGTATACGCTGACAACTTACAATCCGTGTCTTCCGCTACCTTTGTTCAAAGCCAAAAGCAATGAAGAATTTCAGAGGTATGTCAACGAAAAATAGAACAACAAGGTTTTACCTTTGAAAACGTCGCAAAAAATGGCAGCCATGTGGCGCTGTTGCGGCAGCTTACAGTGGTTCTCAATGGATAAAATGACAGGAAGGCTGCAATGAAATGTACGAACAGAAGGGTTTGAACATCGAAAACCGAATTGCACGATCGCAACACTTCTTCAAAGGCTAGCTATACTTTTTTGAGTGAGATTTCATGTACAAAGGTGGAAACAGAAGAAGCCCCACAGGAATAAAGTGTAACGAATCGAGTACGCCGAACAAATGACGCAAAAGGTACAAAGATACAATGAAATGTCAATCAACCTACTCTGATACGACGAAGGCGTGTTCTCGAATCGTCTTCAGGACGTCAGCAAACTTGATCTTGGACGTGAGAGTGTGGCCGTGATAGATATGAGGCATTCCATCCGGTCCGTCCCAACAATCGACTGCACAACCAAACCAAATGCCAAACGTAAGGAAACTTCAAAGAGATCGTGAGAGGGCGGCATTGACACATACTTTTATGGTTTACAAAACAGGAAACCACACACGCGTTTATACTCGGTTTCTGTTACTCCTGTCGGACTGCTGTTACTAGTGGTCTGCGGCTCCCATCTCCGCTTACTTGCGCCGTGGGCACCGCGGCTGCTTTCGCAGCAGATGCTACAGTAGTGGCGAGTCACTAAACAAATAACGAAACGAAACTGGATTTCTTGCAGTCGTACTTTCTCGATTGAAGGCGCGGACAACCTTGCATGGAGCTTTAAAACATAACAGCTGGAATGCATGCTAGTTCTCGCGATCCAACTCACGTTCGATGCACCGGCACCCCATTCGCAGGGCGCGCGCGTACGCTTCGCACGAGGAATCGCTGCTGATCTGGTCGCCTGTCAAGTAACTGCGAAAAAAGGCGAGTCACTTTGTGTGCGTCACAATGAAGTATACGCAATTATTGTCTATCAGCACGAAACGGTGCACGGTACAGTAGGTGGAAGTGTGGTGTGGTGCGGAAAAACCGTAAACGCATAAAATAATTTCGAAAGCTTGCCTTCTACAACCAGATCCACAGCCTGGGCTTAGTCAAACTCATGCATAGGCCACCTGATGTTAGAAAGCAGCTAAACAATTATTTGCAGCTTCGCTTACTTTTACTGCATGCCGCGAGATGAACGGAAGAAGTTTTTTTTTTTTAATTTACGAGCAACCACAAATCAAAAATTTTGGCAGTGATCCATACAATATACGAACAACTTTGTATTCAAGCTTAACGGCCTTGAAATACATAAGTTTTGCAAGATTTAATCACATACAAAATCGAATGCACAGAAGCAGTTACAAAAGCAATGAACTTCATGATTTCGACCAACATGCCGATTTAACATTTCAATCTTTTGTAGTTATAATCCTTTGAGTTTAGCGAACGTCCATTCCCTGCAATAAGGTCGTTTTAGCCAAACACTTCTTCAAAATCTAATAACTTTTAATTTTGGAAAATGTTGGGTAATGATGCGCTAATTCATCCAATCAGCACAAACACAACCATTTGCGGCGAAAGATAGTAAATGTTAACCCAGTGGACAACCTAAAATCTCAAATAGAAGTAACGGTTTTGAAAATTCCTGACAAAAAATGGGCTACTGGAGAAAGTTTTCTTTGCAATGCTAACCGAAACTATTTAACATTTAGTAAGCATAGGTTGAGAAAGTACTTCTTGCTTCTAGGAAAGGCTTCTCGGCTCTTTAGAGCTAAGATCAAGTGCAATGTAGTCATATGGTGAATGATTGTATTAGCCCTGTTAACCATTTTCATTCCACCAGCGTTGTGTACTCTACAGCTGATGCACTATTAATTGTATTGATGACTGAGCAACCATCGTTCCTGGTGACGCATTTGCTCGTGAGCAAACAGTGCTGCCTGCGTGTTTTACCGCACAAAGCTAAAAAGCTAAGAATGAAAATCTCCCGAGCCCGATTCAACGGAAGAAACGAACGTGTTGATCCAGACTGCAAGATACAAATTGTGAAACACAGCTGTGACGGTCAATAAAGATGCGAGAACCTCATTCTGAACGCAGTTTTAATTAATGAACGTCACGTTTAAAAAAATAAATGACTTGTTTTACGAGCGTGACTTCCCAAGGATCAAAACCCCCCCAAAGATTAAAAACACTTGAGTGTCAGAATACGCTATCGGAGGGCCAAGTCACAGGCACCGTCACAAAACCAGGCGTCGGCGGTGACAGCATCAATAGATAAAATACTAGCAGCGGAATATCTCTTTTTGTATATTTCATACAAGTCAAATACAGAGAAAGACCAGAATCGTACTTTCGAGCTGCGCTCATGGACATCGGAAAGGGATGCTAGGTGGGCTTGCCATTGCCACCCCCTTGGATTATAAAATTTGATATTTTCCTGTTAAATTTTTAGCAAAATAAGGTTGTTCTGTTAGTTTAGAGTGGGCAAAATGAAATTTCACCACTGTTGGCCCCCTCCAGGAAAAATCCTTTCAGCCACCCCAGGAAAAATCCACTATTGCCCCCCCTGGAAAAAAATCCTTACGACACCCATGGCTGAGCTGGCGAATTTCACAACTCAATCCGAAAAGTTAGCTGACCGGTCCGTTTCGTTTCACGAGCGAAATTATTGCCAGAGTTACGTGACAAACAGCAAACGAAGCGCTTCGAACTAAATAGCAGAAACAGTGAGTGGGCGCCACCACCAAACACGCAGGAAGACTGCTCATAACTGAAGTTAATGACGACGCTTGCTCATTGAGAACAAAGTTTTGTTGGCACGTTTTATATGCGGCACTGAAGTTTTCTACATAACCACATAACTTCGTTTTCAAACAGTGCGTACTTCGTCGTCAAAGGTTTACTATTCGGCTCGAGATTTCATCCATCAGAACATTCCTTTGACAAAGCATAGGTTGGATTATACATTCCAGTCTTCGACACCACACATCAAATATTTGAAGGTGGTGAAGTTTCAAAGACACATAATGCTAGCCAGCAAATTAAGATATACGACGTGAATTCGACTGAAGTGTGCGGTTAGAACATCTACGTTCAAACACGCATACTTTCTGTCGGGGTAGTAGCATGTCTAACCTGATTAGCAATAATCACCTTTTACTTTCTCACAAACGAGGAACCACATTAAAGTTTCGGAAGAATGTGCCACCTTATAAAACGGGAACGTGCTTAAATACCTGAGAAGGCGTTTAGAATTGATGGTTCATTTTTGCTGGAAGACGATGAGAAAAAATTCCAATGATCTATTTGTGTCATTTTTAGAAGATGCACGAAGTGTGTATCGCTAGAATAAATGTATGGAAATATATGATGACATGTTTATTGTTAGCTTTCTTCCTATAATGCAGCGGTAGACCTCACGCTTTAGTAACAAGGGGAGGTAGACTTCAAGCTGTTGTGTGGAAGACCTCTCGCTATAGTAGCACCAGTCATTTTTTCTTTTCGACGAATTCGAGCAATAAACAAATCGTGCTTTGCAAGCGCAGGCAAGCAAATCACGAGAAGTGGCCGACATGGACAAAATGCCAATTTCCCGCCGACGCAGAGGACCAGACACTCAGCTTCGCTGAAAAGTTCACACATCGGCAGTTGTCAGTGTTCCGCACAGAGCCTCATTATTACATCGCCGCGACACGCACGAGCAGAAAGAGCTTCAGCGCAGCCCGATCGTAGCAGCTGCCAACGAAGCATGCTTTTCTTTGGCGCGCACTTCGGCGAATCCTGGTGAAGCGGCACGGGGAGAGAAGGAAGCCAACAGCAGCGTTGTTATTCACATCCGACAACGGATTAGTGACGCGGCGTGAGCGCAGATCCGGTGCGGAATTACTTTGAATACAATCGTCGCTCGACGAAACGAGGCCGCGATCGCGCAACAACGTCGCGCGACTCTGCGAATCGTCATAAAGAAGATCGTAAGGTGCCAAAGCTTTGGAGCGTTACGTAACATGTTCGGCGGACAGCAGGCGATGGCGTCTTTGCGTGAAGGTAAAATCGGTCGTTTGTAAGTTTGCAAGTGGCAAGACAGAATCACGGAAATGATTTGGATATTTCCGGCGGACATATCACAGGGAGCAACAGGCACATTTGTGGAAAACAAATCATTGACAAAAAATCACAGCGGCCGATATACTGTATCCATGTTTTTAAGAACACTGATGAACAGACATAGCAAAGCAGCCGTTGTGGCTTGCACTTACAGTGACAGAAAACGGGAGTGTCGGGCCGGGGCAACTATTGTCAGGTGAGGTGCAGAAATATTTATCACATAAACAGTAACGCCACTCTTTGTAAGAATTGTGCGGCTTCCAATTTGGAACAAGTTTTCAACCAAAAAAAACGAACATATATCATTTATCTTGTACCTGGACGTCTTTTCTGTCGTTTTTGAGATTTACCTCGTTAATTGACAGTCAAAAAATCGCTAAACTGCAAGTCACTTCATGCGTTCTGTTTAAACAAAGACGTCAGGCCCGAGATTGGCACTGAAGCAAATACTCCTCGCTGCTAGCTTAGCGCCCAGGCAGCATATTGGGAAGTAGCAAACATTTTAAGTCGGCTGTTGCACATGATTGGCTTAAAACAGTGTAAACATTGCAGCAAACGTAGAGGATTACAGCATTTGGTTGATATAATCATGTACTGGTGTGTCTGTTGTCTCCAATCGCACTGCGAACATTGCAAACTGTGCACCTACACAACAGTAAGCGAATTTCCGTTCCCATGCGTTGATCATCATATCGGCCGAAAATCAGTTTCCCAATCGAACGGCTGCACGCCTCGTTCCTAAACTGTCCACCACCTTCATGACGCATTTCCATCTCTAGCCATCACCAAATGTTACTAATATCTTCTGGCGGCGTAAATTTTCCTGAATCGCATTTTACTCCCATTAAACTTATAAACGAATTGCGCATGTAAAATATCATAGCAAGGGTTCCCGACCTGAGGTACATGTGTTCCCCTGGGGTACATCTGCCTATCTGAAGGGGTACATTTAAGGTTAGCAATAGATAGGAAAAATATATTCATATACTATAAAAGTTTTATTAAAAATTCAGTGGATTTTTGTTTATTTTAGTCAGTCATTTTGTCATACGAAATTTTGACGGCACATGCTGTCTATTGAAATGCTGAAGGGGTACATGGTCAGGGAAAGGTTGTGAACCCCTGTCTTGTAGCATCAGACTTTTTCTTATTTTAATTAACCAACTGCTCCCTGTACACGACAAGCAAGGTTTGCACTGGGGAGGACTACTGCCCAAACGACCCCTGGTCCTTCGTAACCCCATCATTTCCCCCATACATGTTGTGAATCGGTCTGCTTGGAGCTTATCACAGCACTCTACAGCGGCACTACATACATAGTACCGTGTAAGCGCCATCCGTGCTCGTGTTCTTTCGTCTGTCTGTGTGTTCCATGCATGCGTCATGTGCACGTGAGTTGTACTTCGCTGTGTGTGTGGAGATATTAAACCACACGTAATAGCAGTTTGGCATATATGTGCAGCTTAAGGTTACAACAACAACAACAACAACAACAACAACAACAACAACAACAACAGCAAAAAACAACCGAACTCGTTCGGACTGAAAGAACCTCCGAAGAAAATCCACAGTCAAAGCGAGAAAGGCCGAAACAAGAATCAGGCAACAACGTCCGGAGCAACAGCAGACAAAACGCAGAAGCCGCACCGGTCAAGGTTTAAAACACGTTTGCCTAAAGAGGTTGGCCTCAAAACAAGGTCACCTGCGATTAATAATTAATTAATCGGCATCCTGGCAGTGACGAGTACCCGGATGCAGACGTCACGAATGCGAGAAGAAATGCGAAACACGACAAGCGTTCCTTCAATAATACATGAACTCACGTATTATGGGAGGAGGAGATCCAATATTGCGAGAGCGGGTAGTCGAGCAACGCCGGGTCGGGATCTTTAATGTGCTTCTTATCCCAAAGGGAGTTCTCCTTGGAGAAAAGGTATGCGACCATCTGTGAAGTAACAAGCACAACGTTTGGAGGTGTTGTCTTTGTTCAAGTATCACAAAAAGTAGTTTTTTTCCCATTAGTTTTGCCGACAAAAGAAACAACTGATGCACAACACTGCGATGAAATCGATTCCATCAAGACTTTCATCAAAAAATGCTTTTTCCAGACGTGATGCCAGAAAAAGGATGACCATCTTACGCGGTATACGATAATACCGCGAGTAAAAAAAACACAAACAGGAAGTTCAGTGAATCGGCTATACATGTACGTCAGAATCCTCAACCGCCAGTCATGACCGAATGCTTGTTTCCAAAGAGCGTATCTCCTGCAAATTAATTCCTACTAAGAGAGCTCGCGCCAGCGCTTTCGAACTGGTCGGCGGCGCACAAGTGGTTTCAGGCGGGCTGCGAAACAGGTCAAATGCCGCAGTGTACAAAACGAATATCGAGCGTGTCGAGCATGGAAACATTTGTAGCTTGAACAGTTCACTTCAGTTCAGTTTCATTTACACGCGCTTTTTGTACCTTTTCTCGAGTGGCACGACTGGTCTGCGGCGCCCATTTCCGCTTGCTTGCGCTGTGGGCCACGCAGTTGCTTTCGCAGGGAACGCTGCGCTGGTGGCGAGGCGATTATTGCAGCACCGTGCGTGAACTGTTTGTTTGCACCCACCCACACATGTCAGCGCCGAGCTGGCAAGTACTGCTTTCCAAGTCTTCGGTATGAACCGGAATCGAAACCCGCTTTCCAGCTTTGTTGGCAAGTGCTCAATCAACCCTACTACCGCTCAGCCTGACGGCGCACAACCTGCGGCCATACGTGGCCTTCGCTAACGGAATTTGCGGCCGTCCGCAGGCAATTTAAAATATAAGATTTGGCGGCCGTGCTGGCGTATATTGAAGCAAAACAAACGCAAGGCAAGAAAATCAGTCGACCAAACTTTTCTTCTAATAAATTCATTAAAATGTTTGACATTTTATTATACTTTTAGGCACAAGTAAATGACATGTACCGGATAAAACCTATTCTTTAATTAAACGTATCTCATACAAATAACTCGAACTCATTGGCGGCCGTACTTCATATAAATAAAAGTAATGCGGCCGTCAATAGCAAAAGGTCTGTACACCCCTAGCTTAGCCGGTCAGTTTGAACAGTAGAATATAAAATTCTTTGTACGGTCCAGAAAACAGCTGTTTCTATAGTTAGAACGCATATGACAATTCCGTATTATTTATTAGATTGCGTGACATCGATTGGATGTTGATGTTACTGATTGCATTGCGAGTGAATAAGTCATTTCGCCGCAATACATTAAGTGGGCCTCCACTAAAAACTGTCAGCAGAACTGGGCCACGAGTTGAGTAAGAACCACTGGCTCAGACAACCCCAATGTCTCTTTGCGTCCAACACCAATTCCAAACACGGAATGATAGCAGAAGTGCCGCAGCAACGCAAATTTGTTCCTTTCTGTTTGATGCGCAACGAAAGAAAGCCTTATGATTGCTGGAAAAGGCCAAATATTCGTACCAGTTGGATACGCACTAAAAGAGTAAGGGCTGGAAATGTATCGCTGTAGCACCATCGGTATCGAATTGCGAAAAGCTCGAGTTCGGGTCACAACCCAATTCTTGAACGGCAACCAAACTCTCCCGGAACTTGTTCGCTTCACGGTCGCAATCACGGTGCGATGCTGTTGCAGTCCAGGCTCAAAAATGCATTCGCATTGCGCGCAACGCGCATTGCTACATTAAAAGCAATTCGCGCAAGGTTGCTGGTACCCGCTCTTTCCTTTGTGAGAGCAAGAAAATGGTCTTAAGAAATAGGTGTGGCAGTCCAGCGAACAGTGTTTCAAAAACCTTTCATTAAAACATAAAAATATGAACGCGACGCAGGTGAGAAAAGAGGCGAACTTTGTTCCTGAAATCACGTTACCGATGAATCCGCAAACAGGGATATTTTACGAAACCTCACATGAAAACAGCCTGTAAGCCGGAAGCGACCGTAAATATCATGCCGTCCAAGTTGGTTTCACAGGGACATCAAATCGAGTGAGTGCAGGAACATTACTCGGTACGTTTTGTATAAACGTTGTCAACTGCAGTTTGAAGTTTGTTACATGCATTTCGCGGACGGCACCAGAACATGCAAGCGACTGCAAGATTGACATACTCAAATTCAGGCAAGTTGATTAAGTATTAAAGAGAACGCCACGGTCAAAACGATTGCAGTGGACACTATGCTAGCCCGAATTTAACAGGATATGAACAATGTTTAAAAAAGCTCAAGTCTCGTCTGTTTTTCTACCCGGTCGTGTTTTCCCTGAAAGTATGCTGCGCTGCCAACGATGCGCTTCAACGGCATTTTACGCTCTATCGACGTCAATTGAGCTTTTCAAGCACCAACACGTGCAGTGTGGGTCAACACGACTTCTACACAACATCATTAACAGTCATCGCATTGAGAGTGACGTTTGTTAGCTTGGCATCCTTAGAACAGCGGCGGCACGTGAGGTACATTCGGGTTAAGTGCATGCAAAACTAGAGGGGCCGCACTCGCCTATTATTACGCAAACAAAGTCGCGGTTGACTCAATCAAGGAAGTCTCCGGGTCAAGCCGAAGCTTTCAACTGACGTCATGTCAGCAATGAAAAACGAAAGCACGTCACAACGCACCTACCGAAAAGATCAGCTCAAATTTGCATAGAAGCGATTTTTGTAATGGCCTATGTTTGTTACCGATCGAAGCCTTCAAAACGCGAAACAACACGATTCCGATCGAAATTATTTTCATCCGGTTGCCACGATTTCTTTTAGTTTTGTCCAATGCTTAAAAAGGTCAAAGTTCGATCGCATTACAAAAAGAGATAGTTCCAAAATCTGTTCAATCCCGGAAAAATCTTCATTAGAAACCACTGGTTTGCAGAAAATGTTTTAGGTTAATTATTTCACTAATACTGCTGAGCATCCCACGATCATCTTCAAAACAAGTTCGCGGTAATTGGAGTTGCCTTTGAGGCGATTTTGACTCCCACCAAACATGAAGATCAACAGAAGGTCTGTAAACTTCAGAAACAACTAAGAAAAGGTTCTAACACCAAGCTGCAGTTAGATTTTCACTGGAACAAGCACAGAGATCTGCACGAATGGAATTTTTACAGCCTCTGCAGATGTCGGAACCGCATTGGTCGAAGCAAGTTTTCAAAAAGCGTTTGTATTGCTCTTACAACTTCCGTCCAGTTTGAAACAGGAAAATTAACAAAAATCGGGGTATGGCCAACACGTTTCCCGATGGTTTGCAACTGAAAGCATTTCCTGCGCTTCGGGTGAATCTCGAAAAAAGCTCCCCAGCTCGCATCCGCTAAAGCGTTACACCAATTTACTTTTGAGCAAATGCAGGAGCGAAACCATGCGACTGCAGGTTCTTACCTCTTTCTTGTCGAAATAGACGTTGCTTCCACGTCGATTGTTGTCTTGCAGGTAGTCGCTCATGTAGTGGACCACCGACGATTGGTTGTTCGCCCAGCTTTCCTGGACAAGAAGATATGAATACGCGGTCAGCGCGTGGCTGTGCCGATCGTAGTTGCAACAAATTTGCACAGCTCTGCAATTATAACCTGAACCTGCCGCTTACAAAGCCACTAGTAAAACAACACTCTAGTTTGATTTACATGGTTACAAGAAAGGTTGGACGGTGGTTAGCAACCCCGCTGCCAAAACTTTTCCTTGCAGGAAAATCAACCGAATTTAATACTTTCTATCGTTGAACTTGCACTGACAGTTGGATGGCTGCAAAGCGAACAAAAATGTCTGGAAGAATTTTGATCCCAAAGAACGTCTAAGCCAGTGGTTTTCAACCTGGGGTTCGCGACCTCCTTGGGGGTCGTTCGCCGTTTTTCTAGGGGCCGCGAGAGCTTCTGATAAAATATTCATAATTTCTTCGATGTTTATATTTCGTGTACGAAACCACTTTTTGTCGTAGCTAAATAATAGGATCACCTGGCAAAAATGATATATGTGTGGTTATGACCATTACAAAGTTTTGAGTGTGATTACGACCACTGCAGTACTGATGCGCGTGCGTTTGGCAACGTACGAATAACTTTGTGACGTAACAATGCGCTGTGTTTGTAAATTAGATATCTGAAGTTATTCTAGTTTTCGATGAGTTGTGCTGTGGAGTGAGTTGCATACGGCCCAGATTTCTCTCACTGATGCTTCCATGTGCATGAATTTAATAAATGAGTCCTCGTTCAACGACATAGTGATATCGTAGGTTATTTTTTAGTCATTGTGACTTTCTATTGTCTAAACACAACTGCATTTCATATGCCTGAATGGAAATCTTCGAAAGGGGGTCGTTAGGTTAAATTGGGTTACAAAATGGGTCGCTGCATGAAAAAGGTTGAAAACCACTGGTCTAAACAAATAGACTTACTTATTTCGTGTTACGTGCATACACTGAAATAGTGCGTCACCTTCGCTGCTGTGAAATAATGCGCGCATTGCACCAAAAATCTAGTGGTGGTAATGCAATAATTTTTTTTCTAAATATTTCTTCTGCCACACACAATGCGCTATCGGTGGACAGCAGCTATAACTAACGATCAGGAGCATTTCTTGCGTAAAAATATATGACCTGCCCTCGCGCATGACCCGCGAAGTGTTCAACCCGCCTCCGACCGACCCAAACACGCAGCGAATGCACCGCGGGTTTGATGGCACAGGTCGGGGAGGAAACTGTTGCGGAGGAAACTTGCTGTCCACACTGCGCAGGACTCGCAAAATAGGCAACGGTCGCCGCTAAGGTTGCAGAACACTGGTGGCGTTTCACTATACTCTGGTGATTTTTTGCTAGGTATGTGTTTGAAGAAGATCGGATGTATTGTTTCTAACTTTTCTAACTCTCGTTTATTCAGAAAAACAATTATTACTTGAATCGTTGAGCGACGATTTGCACCAACAGAACAATCTTTTCTTATCTCAGTTTCCAGTTGTTTTCACTTCTGTACTGGAACTTGCTGGAATGCTGCCTATGACCTTAACTCCATTTCTTTGCAGGATCAGTGCAATAGAAATATATTGATTAAATGTCAGGTTGAGTGATCTAAAATACTTTTTTGGTGTTGTCGCTTTAAGCTCTTGAAAGAAACCTGAAGGTTTCCGACCTAAGATTTTCCACGTTTCAGCATGATGTGTTTCAACAAACTTGCAAATTATCTAATTGTTTTTGGGAGATAAAGTACACAAAAAATGATCGCAAGCAAAACTGTTAACTTCAACACAGAAAATTTAAATCTTGTCATTTTTTCAGATCTAGTAAATTTTTTGTGATCTAGTGATTGTTGCAAAAGAAGCATGTGTTAGCATTGATATAGAGTCACTGAAAGCTCAAAACTTGTGCATCCGAACGGACGGCGATCCGCTGATCTCAGCCACCTCGAAATCAGCAGCTATGAGCCTACATGAATTTCATTGTTGTTATTCTCCACTGTACTTCCGGCCGACGAGCAATACACGCGTATTGCCCGTTTATTAAAAATGCAGATCCGGTTCCGTAGCGTATGCCTCACTGACTCAAGTGAAAGCGCATTTTTCGAAATGAGTTTGCGACATCGGGCGTATTGAATAACAAAAATGTGCGCTTGGTGACTAGAATGAATACAATAAAAACACTAACGAAACAAAGCAAGCTAAAGTGGAAAGTGCTTCGCATTCCTTTGTCACTAACAACAACTGTAAGTAGACTACAAAGTAAATCAAAGTGGGATGGCTTCAGGAGCAGAGGAAGTACGACTGGTAATAACCACTTTGAACTATATTAATGAGCGCAAAGTTGATTTTCATTTTTTTAATATTTGGTATGTCCGATAGAACCGCAACGTGATGGCTACTACATCACGTGAAAACTGCGGTCACGTGGAAATGGCCAAGGCATGGTTGACAGCGAGTTGAATAAATCTATTTTGAAAACAGTGCAGCGTTTTGTCGAAGCCGCAATCAACATTACACACCTACTTACTAACATGCAACCATTACATTCGCGGCACACTGTGCTGCGGCACGATACGAGCGATTGCATAAGCAACGAAAAATGCGGTATCGTCTAATCTTAACCGGCCAGATTTCAGAAGAGAGTTTCTCTTCTCAAACTCATTGTAGGTAGTAGTGACGTCACAAAATCCGAAATAACAACAACGCAGTAAGGACATGCAGCGCTCACGAAATACCTTCTGTTCTTCCACCAGAAAACGCTGGAAATCGTGGGCGTTGAAGGACTGCCTGCACAGACAGTTAATTCCGTAAACAAAGTTGCATTTCGAACACGGTATTCACTCGGTACAGGTAATAAAAAGCACTAAACAGATTCTAGCTAAGTTTTGCCAGCTTCTAGCAGTCTGGCTTTTGGAATGTGATTGTTAGTTATCCGGCTCTGAGGAGTACAGGGAGAGAACACCTGGCCGGAAACATAGGCATCAAGCACTTGAACTGACAGGAATCACGGCCATTTTGCTGCATTCAATCAACACAGTTCCGGATTACCCAAAACCACATTCGAAACGAAAACAGGCACGGCATCGCGCAATCAGACACAACCCGCATTCTGATTTTCGCTACAAATTGAGTGCGAACCTGATCAACCTTTCCCGTATTAGTGACCAAACAGCAATGAGCGGACATCGAAAGTTTCGAACCTTACGTTGTGTCAAGCATGGCAGTACTTGTTTCATCCCGTTAGTCACAGCCCTGCAAGCTTGTCCCCTGCAGTCACGCACGAATGCATTACGGTAAAGTTTCATACAAATAAGTGGTTGTCCTTGCGCGTCAAAATGACGTAATTGTGTCAACGTTAGAGCGAAGGCAGGTGCGTATTTCGAATGCGGAAAAACCACGGTTCTATGTCATTGCACATAAATAAGGGAGCGGACGGCGTTTAGCGGCTGGCCACGCACTGCTGAACAATGCGATCTCGCTTGCATATGGGGCGCCGTTCGTAAAAATATTATATCTGACAGATTTAGCACAAAAACTGCTATCTCTGCGCATATTTAGCTATCTCTGCGCAGAGTAAAGTGATGTGTGTTGCCAACGATATTTTCGGGCAAGAACGCCTAACCGAGCAGTTCCTTTCGATGTGCTTTTTCTACAAAACGGTGCTTATCTCCAAGCGAGCACTTCGCTTTCAACGCGCTCTTTCTGTGAGAGCATTCTCTTTGTGCACCTGAAGGCGCTGAGAG